>ENA-OQHY01000108-OQHY01000108.1-human-gut-metagenome-genome-assembly--contig:-NODE-108-length-45268-cov-4.434860_pt1 | contig 45268 bp, 49 predicted proteins | sample MGYA00242570_ERZ504733 | MGnify/ENA primary metagenome ERZ504733 (study PRJEB26092, sample SAMD00036219) | human gut metagenome | host: Homo sapiens | study: EMG produced TPA metagenomics assembly of... | reverse complement strand
CCAGTTCCGGTTCCGGCTCGATGGTCTCTGTCACACGAACAATTTTTCTGCCGCCTCTTCTACGGATGAAAAGACACCGCAGGCAACGGCTGCAGCATGGCTCCGCCAAGTGCCGGGCCTTCCTCGGACTCAATACGGTCCACTTTGATGTTCAGCACGTTTGCGATCATGCGTCTCCACAGCGGGCTCTTTGCACCGCCTCCGCAGATTTTCGTTCTCTCGATCTGGATGCCGAGGGATTTTGCTACCTCAAAGGAATCGCGGATCGCAAAGGCAACGCCCTCGAGAACAGCCTGGGTCATATCCTCTCTTGTGGTGTCCATGGTCAGGCCGATGAAGGTTCCTCTTGCATCCGGGTTGTTGTGCGGGGAACGCTCGCCCATCAGATACGGCAGGAAGAAGACATTATTCTCGCCAAGTTTTGTGATGTTCTCCTGCTCTTTTGTATATTCTTTTGTGCGGATGATTTCATCCATCCACCATTTGTTGCAGGAAGCTGCACTCAGCATGCATCCCATCAGGTGATAGTGGCCGTCTGCGTGTGCGAATGCGTGCAGGGCATTGTGGCTGTCTACGCCGAATTTGTTGCTGGAAATGAATACGGTTCCGCTTGTACCAAGGGAAACGTTGCACATGCCGTCGCCTACGGTTCCGGTTCCGACTGCGGCTGCTGCGTTGTCTCCGGCTCCTGCTACAACTTTACAGGTCTCCGGCAGTCCAAGTTCTGCTGCTACTTCCGGTTTTAAGGTTCCGACAGCGTCAAAGCTCTCATGGAGCTCCGGCAGCATCTCCAGGGAAATACCGCAGATTTCTGCCATCTCTTTGGACCAGCATTTGTTCTTGACATCCATTAGAAGCATGCCCGATGCATCGGAGTAGTCGCTTACGAATGCGCCGGAGAGACGGTATGCCAGGTAATCTTTTGGAAGCATGATTTTGCAGATTTTTTCGAAGTTATCCGGCTCATTTTCTTTCACCCAGAGAATCTTCGGTGCGGTAAAGCCTGCAAATGCAATGTTTGCGGTGTACTCGGAGAGTTTTTCTTTTCCGATTACGGTGTTCAGATAATCGGTCTGTTTTGCGGTACGGCCGTCGTTCCAGAGGATCGCCGGGCGGATGACGTTATCGTTCTCATCCAGGATGACAAGGCCATGCATCTGGCCGCCGAAGCTGATGCCGGCTACCTGGGATTTGTCTACGTCTTTTACCAGCTCGCGGATTCCCTCTTTGCTCTGCTCCCACCAGTCTTCCGGTTTCTGCTCAGACCAGCCTGGATGCGGGAAATACAGCGGATACTCTCTCGATACAATATTTACAATTTTGCCTTCCTCGTCCATCAGAAGCAGTTTGACAGCGGAAGTACCAAGGTCAACACCAATAAAATACATGTCGAATCTCCTTTTTCTACTCTTTTTCAAAAAGGGCGGCAGCAGACCTAGATCTCTGCTCCGCCCTTTTGCTTATGCGTTACTGCATATCTTTCTTATTTTTCAGTGAATCTTCCGGAACGGATTAGCCCCACGGATTCTCTGTCGGGTAACGAACACCCTTCGGCTGGTTGTAGCCGATCTCATCTACTTCAACACCGAGCATTTTGAATACTTCGAATAACGGTTTTCCGAAGTGTCCGAATGCTACTGCGCCGTGATGCGGATAGTTTTTCTCTACCAGTACGTGACGGTAGAATCTGCCCATCTCCGGAATAGCGAAGATACCGATGCTTCCGAAGGAACGTGTTGCTACAGGAAGAACCTCGCCCTCTGCGATGTATCCGCGCAGTTTTGCGTCAGATGTGCTCTGCAGACGATAGAAGGTGATGTCTCCAGGAACGATATCTCCCTCGAGGGTACCCTGTGTTACTTCTTCCGGAAGAGTTCTTGCCATGATCATCTGATATTTCATAGAGCAGAATGCCAGTTTGGTGGAAGCGGTATTTCCGCAGTGGAATCCCATGAAGGTATCTTTTAAGGTGTAATCAAATTTGCCTTTGATTTCGCTCTCATACATATCCTTCGGAACGGTGTTGTTGATGTCGAGGAGTGTTACGGTGTCTTTGGATACAACGGTTCCGATGAACTCGGACAGTGTTCCGTAGATATCTACCTCACAGGATACCGGGATGCCCATCTTGGTCAGACGGCTGTTGACATAGCAAGGAACGAATCCGAACTGTGTCTGGAATGCCGGCCAGCATTTTCCGGTCAGGGTTACGTATTTTCTGGAGCCTTTGTGTGCTTCGATCCAGTCTAACAGGGTGATCTCGTACTGAGCCAGTTTCGGCAGGATTTCCGGTTTCAGGTTTCCTTCGCCGAGCTCTTTTGCCATATCTTCTACGACTGCCGGGATTCTCTCGTCGCCTGCGTGTTTGTTGAATGCTTCAAACAGGTCAAGCTCGGAGTTCTCTTCGATTTCTACGCCGAGGTTGTACAGCTGTTTGATCGGTGCGTTACATGCCAGGAAGTTGGCCGGACGCGGTCCGAAGCTGATGATTTTCAGGTTCTTAACAGCTACAACTGCAGTTGCAACCGGTACGAAATCTTTGATCATGGCTGCTACGTCTTCTGCATCGCCAACCGGGTACTCCGGAATGTATGCGTGCAGGTTGCGCAGTTTCAGGTTGTAGCTTGCATTCAGAACGCCGCAGTATGCATCGCCGCGTCCGCTACAAGGTCGTCGCCGGTCTCTTCTGCTGCTGCTACTACCATGCAAGGTCCGTCGAAGTATTTTACAAGCAGGGTTTCCTCGGTCTCCGGTCCGAAGTTTCCAAGGTATACAACAAGTGCATCACACTCTGCTTTTTTCAGGTCTTCGAGTGCGTTCATCATGTCGATTTCATTCTCGACGATGATTGGACATTCGTAGATTTCTCCGTCGTATGCTTTTACGACTGCTTTTCTTCTGTTCTCGGAAAGGCTGTTCGGGAAGCAGTCACGGCTTACTGCAACGATACCTAATTTGATTTCCGGTGTATTGTTGATCATTTTTGAAGATCCTCCTTTTTTTGGTTTTCTTGGTTTTTGGTTTCTTTTTATGTTCAGAACTGCTCTTTTGGGGCAGTGTTTCTGATTTCTGGTTTTGTCTCTGGTTTTATTTTACCGAGAGGTTTTCTCCTTTGATGCCTGCTACGCTTCCAGCGATGTTTGCATCCGGGTGGCTTAAGAGCCATTTGTTTCTGGCGAAGAGCAGGTCGTCTTCCGGGGTGTGTTTTTCTTCCAGGGTGATGTCGGTATTGGTTCCTTTTGGAAGGACTACGACGCATTTGAAGCCGCTGGCTGCCACGTTGCATGGTGCGTAGTGGAGGGTGGTTGCGTAGACTTCAATGGTGGTTCCGGCCGGGATTAAGAAGGCCTCCATTTTGGATGAGTCGTAGGTGTGGTCTTCGGTGATGTCCTGTTCTTTTCCGAGGATCAGGATCAGGTCGGTTACGGCGATGTTGATTTCGCTGTCGCGGTGGTATTCTACGGCGTTCAGTAAATGGTTGTGGCCGTTGCAGTAGCCGATCTGGATCGGCATGCCGCCGTAGAGGCTGTCGGATACGGACTGGGCGCTTTTGCAGGCTTCGAGACTTTCAATGGAAGGCTCGTAGACTACGTCGTCGGGACATGGGGTCTCGGACATGGCGGTGATGATGTCGCTGACGTCGAGGTCTTTGATGACTTTGCCGTACTGGCGGAATGCTTCGTCTGTTACTTTCAGAATCTGCATTGTGTTGGTGCTCCTTTCGTACAATTAGTTTAATGATTGAACTAATTGTAATATAGCACTTGTATGTACTTCTTGTCAACATGTATTTGGATGAAAAAACGGGTAGGTTGACAAATAAGGGGGAGGTTGGTATACTTTAATACGTTAAAATAATAAGACGCTAGGGGAGCCTTTGGCTGAGAACGTGGGACAGGGATAAGCTCACGGACCCTCACTACCTGAACGGGATAATTCCTGCGTAGGGAAGCTGGAACGTGGTTTCGGAGGTGATTCGGGACTGTGTTTTTATGTGAGCCCCTCCAAGCGGAATGCGAAGGAGGTTTTTTTATGAGTTTTTTTGTTACTGCTGACGGCGGACTGACGACGGCCGGTTATGTTGGATGCGTGGTGCTGATGGTGGCGCTGGTGGTGATTGCTTCGGTTCTTTCTGCTCAGAAGAGTAAGGGGACGGGAATGGATGCAAGGAAGCTGGCGTTTTGTGCGATGGGGATGGCGCTGGCGTTTGTGACTTCGTATGTGAAGGTGTTTGAGCTGCCGTACGGGGGATCGGTTACGTTGTTTTCGATGCTGTTTATTGTGCTGATTGCGAACTGGTATGGGGCGAAGACGGGTATTCTCGTTGGTTTTGCTTATGGACTGCTGCAGTTTATCCAGGGGCCGTATGTGCTGTCGCTGTTCCAGGTGTGCTGTGATTATGTGTTTGCGTTTGCGGCGCTGGGTGTGGCCGGATTCTTTGGAAAGAAGAAAAACGGGCTGCTGATCGGGTATATTGTGGCTGTGCTGGCGAGGGATTTTTCCATACGTTAGGCGGATATCTGTACTGGATGGATTATATGCCGGAGAATTTCCCGCAGTCTTTGAAGGCGCTGTATCCGATTATTTACAACTACAGCTATCTGCTGGCTGAAGGTGTACTGACGGTGATTCTGATCTCGCTGCCGCCGGTGAAGAAAGCACTGCAGACGGTTGCAAGAACGGCACATGGTGCAAATTAAATAGAATTACGTGAAAAAATCCCGGGAACGCATGATTTTGCGTTTCCGGATTTTTTACGTGGATATCAAAATTTACTGAGCACTCTCCTCTGCGGCTGTGTCGGCGGCGGAACTCATGGGGGTGATGACGATGTTTTCTACGCCGATTCCGGTTTTGCGGGTTACGATGTCTTCGATCTGGGCACGCTGTTCCTCGGTTACTTCTTTCATCGGAACGACGATGTCGGCGGTTTCGCCGGTCAGGTTTACAACGACGTCGGTGAAGCCTTTGGCTTCGAGGAGGAGTTCGGTTGCCGACTCTTTTTCTACGAGTTCCGTCATTTCCACCATGCTCTGGACGGCGCTCTGGCGCTCGGTTTCGGAGAGGTTGGTGTTGTTGATGATTTCGTTTAAGGTGTCTTTATTCTGGGAACGGATCTGTTCCCGGTCGATTCTGGCCTGGGCCATGTATGTAGATGCCCCGGCAAGGACAGCCTCTCCCGGTGTTTCTGTGATGGTCCGCGAGGAATCGCCAGCGGCTCCGGCGTCCACCTCATCGGTGATGTCGGTGTCAAGGCTGGAGATGTCTTTTAATACGGTGCTTGTGTCTGCGGTGGTTCCGTCTGCCGTTCCTTTGGTGGACAGGGTGCTGTCCGCATAGTTGATGTATCCGGCGACGGCAATCATGATCGCAAGGGCGGTGATGATGACCTGGTTTTCCGGAATTTTTTCTTTTTCCCGGCCGTCTTTTTCGGCGATGGTGTCTCTGCCATTTTCTCAGGTGCATTCATTTCCTGTTCTAATTTTTCCACGCATTTGACTCCTTTACTTCATTTTGACTACTTTAATCTTATTTGCGCCCACCTGAAATAATGCCATCACGGCCTCCTGAATCTCCTGTATCGTCACCGGGTTTCCCCCGCCTTCTGCGATAACGAGCACGCCGCGCACCGCCGGGTACTCCTCGGAAACCACATACGGTGTCTCGGCCCCGTTCTGTGTCTTTTCATAGACAGTTGCCTCATCCTGCGACGAGGATGTAACGCTTCCGGTCTCCTCTCCCTTCTTGTTTTCCTCCGTTGTGCTCCGCGTTGGGACATCTTTTTCCACAATCTTTTTTCCTGTGGATTCCAGCGTCACCACGACGTGCACTGCGCCCACACCGTCCATCTGGGAAAGTGCGTCACAAAGGCGCTGTTCCATCTCCTCCTGCACCGAAAGTCCCGCATCCCCCGCCGGACGCACAGCCGTCTCCTGCGGCTGTTCTGTCTCCTCACTGGTCTTTTTTGTTCCCGTCGGCAGCAGCAGGACAACGCCGATTGCCGCCAGCAGGAAGTACAGCATCCACTGCTCCTTTTTCTGTTTCCGGAAAAACGCCGCTGCCTTTTCCCTCATAGGCCTATTCCGAAATCTCTACCATAATATGCGCCGGATCGGTTCCGTAGACCTCACTTAAAACACTTTTGATCTCTGTCAGCTTTTCATCGAGCATTTCCCGCTGTTTTTTCTGTTCTTCGCGGTAAATGCTCGTCTGCCGCATCGGCGCTTCAATGCGGATCTCTTTTGCCTCACCGGTGTTTCCCGGCTCCAGCGTTACCGAAACGGCTGCCCCCGGAATGCCGCTCTCTGACAGATACATCCGGATCTGGCGCTCCGTCTCTTTTTCCCAGGCGCCCACGTAATACTGTTTTTCAAAGCTTTCTGCACGAATCTGTACATTTTCCATTGCTGCTGCCTCCTCTTCCAGCGTCAGACGGTCGAGCGTCTGCGCCATTTTCTGCTCCAAACCTCCCGCTTTTAGCACGGGCTGAAAAAAAATCAGTACCATCACAATTCCAAGAAAAAACTGAACCGGCTTCTTGTCCTCCTTCTCCGGGATCAGGTTCAGCACAGTTGTCATAAAAATCAGAAAAATTGAAATATTCTTAAGCCACTGCAGAATCTCTTCTACCATGCCGCCTCCCGCCGCTGCCTGCCCAACTACATGCTAGAGCATGTTTGAAAAATCATTTCCGCAATCTGCAAGCCCCAGTTTGCGAAAAGCCTTTTTCAGACACGCTCTAGGAAAAAGTTCCCGCCAGGATTGCAATCGTCAGCAGAAACAGGACTTCTACGGTCAGAAGGAGACGCAGAAGCATCGCATATCCTTTCCTGCCGCCGCAAGACATCCCCGCGATCCGCTTGTCCGAGACGGGCTGCGCCGCCGCGGCGAGAAGGCGGAAGGAAAGACCCGAAACGAGAAGCTGAACGGCGGGGACCATGCCTGCTGCGAGCAGTACCAGCATTGCCGTCACGCCAAAGCAGTTGCGGATCAGCACCGCGGAGCCTGCCACCAACTCGGTTACAGCATTCACCGCATTTCCGATGCCGGGAATCATTCCGGCAGTCCGCCAGAGTGCCATCTGCCGCAGGGAATCGAGCGCCGGTGCGATCAGATTCCGGATCATCTGCATTCCCACAAGTACGCCGAGCGACGATTTTAAAAGGCCGTTCACGCAGGTTTCCAGCAGCTCTGTCATATGGGACAAAATCTCCTCGCCGGAAAGATCGTTTACAAGGGCGATGAGCAGATAGATATGGATCATCGGGAGGACGAGGGCGAGCAGAAGCTTTTCGACAGCCAGAATCACTAGAAGGAGCATCTGATAAAACATCACGGCTGATGATGCACCACCGGCGGCCGCGGCCGCCAGATAGTAGGATGGCGTCAGAATCCGCATAAAAGCGACCAGCGATGTGATGACAGCTTTCAGGTTTTCCCCGCTCGACTGGAAATTTTTCAGAATCAGTGCAAGCGCAAGCAGATAGACCATATAAAACTGGCGTCCCTGACCTGTTTTCCTTCAAAGAGAGAGGAAAAACTGCCGAGCACCGCGCCTGCCAGAACGAGGAGAAACAGCTCCTTCATCAGCCCTTCTGCGCAAGGAATGCTGTTTTGGCACAGGAGAGAACGGCATTTCCGGCACGGAAAATGCGGAAGGGATCGCCATCCTGCAAAAGAGAACGCACCGTACCGGCAAAAGAAAACTGCTGGCTGGACAGCAGGCTGTCCACTTCCTGCTGGATTGCATCGAAGTCGAGTTCTGCAAGAAGTTCGTCCTGCGCTGCTGCTGCCTGATCCGTTTCGGTATCCGCTGCTTCGATTTTCTGCGTTCTTCCCGTTCCGAAAATGAGACACAGAAAAAGCAGCGCCATGCCCCATCCGGCTTTTTTACAGAAAATCATGAACCGTTTCCAGCAGAGCGAGCAGCACTGGCATACTGACGGCAAGGACCGCCAGGCGGGCGAACAGTTCAATCTGCCCTGCAATGGAAGAATAGCCGCATCCTTACAGATCCCGGCGGAAAACTGCCCCACATACGTGATCCCAAGCATTTTCAGCAGCGTATTCAGATACGATGAGTCCACCGGGAGATACGATTTCATTTGTGCGAGCATGCCGAGCAGATACTGCATTTTTCCGACGGTCCCGGCAAGAATGCAGAGGCCGGCACCGACCGTCACAAGAAGGGCAAATTCCGGCTTTGCTCCCTTTACTGTGATTCCAAGCAGCACGCCCGCCGTACCAAGCGCAGCGATCCGAAGTATATCCATATGATCCCCTCCGTTTTTTCTCCCTGCTCTTAAATTGTAAACAGTTGTTTGATGTCCTCAAACAGCGCGGAAATATAGGGAAGAATCCAGAACAGCACCAGCACAAGACCGGCAAGGCTTGCAAGAAATGCCTGTTCTTCCCGGCCGCTGTGTTTTAATACCTGGCACAGGACCGATACCAGAATCCCGACTGCCCCGATTTTAAATAGAATCCCGACCTCCACGCCTGCTCCTCCGTTTTCAGACACGCCCTAAACCAGAATCAAAAATAAAAAAGGCCTCCCATGATTCCAAGACTCTGACAGAGCCTCTTCCTTTCCGGCAATCCTTTCTGCAGTTCCGCGATCCGCTGCACAAGGCGTGCCTCATACCGGTCCAGATTCGCCTTCTGCATGGCGCGGTCCCCGGTTCCAAGGCTGCATCCGGCCTCCTGCAGCTCTTCTTTTTCTTCTTTTGTAAGGCGTGTGTCCGCCAGGTGGACTGCCGTATTCTCTTCCAGAATCGCCGGCAGTGTCTTTCCGTCCGGGCGGCGCATATCCTCGGAAATATCCTGTAAAAAATCCCGGTACGGATCCCGCATCCGCCTTCCCGTCTCCCAGAACGCATCCGGCAGCGGGGAAGCCGCCGTCACAATCTCTCCACGCAGATACTGGATAATTTTCTGCAGTGTTTCCAGATCTTTCACATGGGCCGACAGCGCCGCACTCTTTGCAAAGCCGATCCCGACGCAGGCAAGAGAAGCCGCCAGTAAAACTGCAAGCCGCATCACAGAAACGCCTCCCTTCGGTACAGTGTCGTTCCTCTTCCGTCAAAAATAGCCTGTACGCTTCCGGCGTGGGGTTTCGCATCCAGCACGATGTACCGCTCGAAAACGTGGGATTCCACGAGGCGGTTCAGGAGAGGCTTCTGCTTCATATCCTCCATGGAATTGCCATGCACGGTCGCGAGCAGCTTGCACCCGCAGTTAACGACGGACTCGATCGCACGGATGTCCTCGCCCGTTCCGATCTCATCGACTGCCACCACATCGGGCGACATGGCGCGGATCAGCATCATCATGCCCTCCGCCTTCGGACAGCAGTCGAGCACATCGGTGCGGATGCCGACATCATTCTGCGCAACGCCGAGATAGCAGCCTGCGATCTCGCTCCGTTCATCGACCACACCGACGGTCAGCCCCGGATACGGCGACTCCCCGTCCGAAATCTGGCGGATGATATCGCGCAGCATCGTCGTTTTGCCGCAGCCGGGTGCGGAGACAATCAGGGTGTGCAGGAAACGGCCGTCTTCCCAAAGGTACGGCATCACTCGGTCCGCGCAGCCCTTTTTCTCATGAGCAACCCGCACGTTGATGCAGGATATATGGCTGATGCCTTTCACCTTTTCCCCTTCGATTACCGTCTTTCCGGCAATGCCGATCCGGTGGCCGCCCTCCACGGTCAGAAAACCCTGCCGCAGTTCATCCTCGTAGGCGTAGAGGGAAAAACTTCCTATGTAATCCATCGTATCGCGGATATCCGTCGGTGAGACGGGATAACCTTTCTCCCACTCCCCGGTCAGTGCTCCGTCCGGGGTCAGAAAGTACTCCTGATCCTTTGCGACCACCAGAAGCGGCGCGCCGGTCCGCAGACGGATTTCCTGCAGGTCATCGGCCAGCAGATCTGTGTTTTTCAGAATTTTCCGTATATTCGCAGAAAACAGGCGCAAAAGTTCCCTTTGCTCCTGTTTTTTCTCTGGCGTAACAATATCCTTTTGTCTTCCTGTCCTTTTCATCTTCACCACCTCTTATCGTTATATATATGAGATGGCGGGACAGGTTATGCACAATTTTTATGGTTCTATTCTTTTCATGCAGATTTTCACGGGCTCCGCTGCCCAGACGGCGCCTTCATATCCTTTCTCCGGACTGAAATGCATGCAGAAGCCCTCTTTCTTTTCCGTTCCAAGAGAACCCGAAAGACCGGTTCCCCTCCACTTGCCGTAGCTCTCCTCTTCGGTCCAGATCCGGAAAAACAGCGTTTCAGCATTCTCCGCTGCGGCAAGGCGTTTCTGGTCTTCGGCGGAAAAATACCGTTCTGCCATGCGCTCCCAGGCAGCGCGGCGGTGCTGCTGCAGATCCATGCCGATCGGAATGGAAGCAAAAGCGCAGGCAGCGTATTCCCCCGAATGAGAAATATTAAAACAGATCTGCGGATGCCCCGGCAGGTACGGTTTTCCGTGCGCATTCCGTTCGATCGTTATCTTTTCTCCATCCAGCCCATACTGTTCCTTCATTCCCATCCGGAACAGCTCCCATCCGCACTGCGAGAGTTCCCGTTCCAACTCTTTTTTTTCGCCCTCCGGCTGTGTAATTTTTTTCAGATAAACTACCGTCTCCTGCATCCTGCTTCTCCCTCTTCCTAGAAAAAGAGACCGCGAAGCCTTTCAACTTTCGGCTCCCCGGTCTCTTCTCGAAAATTCTTTCTTATGCGTTTTTACCGCAGCAGTATTTGTATTTTTTTCCGCTTCCGCACGGGCATGGATCGTTTCTTCCGATTTTTTTGCCTTTGATTACAGTGCCGGATTTTTTCTGCTCCATGTAAAGCGTTTTCTTCTGCTCTTCTGTGAAGATCTCATCCCACATCGGCAGGTTGTACAGCCAGTCTGCTTTTGCGTCTACCATGTTTTTGTACAGAAGCTCTTTATCGTAAGCCAGTGTAACAACGGTATCCTCTTCCATCTCCTCGATCGGTTCGGGATCACAAGGCTGTCGTTGATGCCGTCAAGGAAACCAACCATGGTCATAACGTCCACTTTGTATTTCTCTGCCAGCTCTTTTACGGTTCCTTTTACCACTTCATCCGGGTTGGAAAGAAGCTGCTCGTAAATGTTTTTCTCAATCAGGAAATAATTGGTCCAGAACTGCTGGAGCTGTTTTTTGTCTGCTTCCTGATTATAGGCGATATCACGCCAATTCTGTAATAAACTCATGTTATTATCCATCCTTTATCTGTTTCTCTGAGCGCGTTTTTTCGCGCCGTCCCCCTAGCGGGATTCCGGTTTTTGTAACACGCTTTAGTATATCGGAAAGTCCGCAGAAAATCAACCTTTTTCTTCTTCCTGCTCCAGAATCGGGATTCTGGTATCGCCGAGCGGAATTCCTCTGTGTTCCACCGATGTAGAGAACACGATCTGCGTCTTCGTTCTTCCAAAATGCTGAAGCTGGCCGATAAACTGATCCAGCTCAGATGTTGTGTGGAACACAACCTCCATCAGCATCGAATAGTCGCCGGTCACGCAGTTGCACTCGATCACATTCGGGCAGTCGGTGATGTACGGATAGAATTCCTTTTTCCGCACCGGCTCAACCTCCAGATTGATGAATGCCTTGATCCGATAGTCGAAAACCTCCGGGTTCACACTCGCGCGGTAGCCGGTGATCACCCCGTCCTTTTCCAGGCGGTCGATTCTCGCCGAAACCGTCGGCGAAGTGAGACTTACCTTGTCTGCAATACTTTTGAGCGGAAGCCTTGCATCTTCCTGCAGCAGTTCCACAATTTTCCGGTCTGCTGTATCCAGTTCACGTTTCATTCCCTCTCCTTACGTTCCTCCTGCTCTCCTTTTTCCTTCGGAGGCAGTTTCCTTACCACCGTATTTTCCACGCGGTGCTCTTTGACCCGCATGACCTTGATCCAGAGATCGTCGGTCTCGAGTTCAAACTGGCTGCCGTCATCCGGAACCGCGCCGAGTTCCCCGAAAATGTAGCCGCCGAACGTTTCATATTCATCGACCGGCAGTTTGATCTTCAGTTCCTCCGCCACATCATCCAACGAGGCACTTCCCATGATTTTCCAGGTGTCTGTGGAAATCAGCTCAATTTCCGATGGCTGCCCGATCTCCGCCTCATCATTCAAGTCCCCGACAAGCTGCTCGATCAGGTTACGCACGGTGATAATTCCATCCATGCCGCCGTACTCATCCAGAACCACGCAAAATAGTTGCCGGTCTTTTTCATGTTCTGGAACAGCGTGGCAGCCTTGATGTTTTCAGGAACAAAATAAGGCTGTTTGATTGCTTCTTTCATGACATGATCGCGGTCCTTGGTGCGAAGCCGGAAATAATCCTTGGCATCCAGAACGCCGATGATATCGTCTACGCTTTCGCCGCAGACCGGATAATACGAGTGGCGGCTCTCATGGATGAGCTGCTCCCACTCCTCGACCGAGTCTTCCAGCCACAGAAGGTCCACATCGGTTCTGTGGACACAGATTTCGTCGATCGTCAGATCATCGAATTCAAATACGTTCTGAATCATATCTTTTTCTTCGTTGTCGATGGTACCTTTTTCGCTGCCGGCATCTACCATCATCCGGATTTCTTCCTCTGTTACCTGATCGTCGTCCTCATTCGGATCGATCCCCAGAAGGCGCAGGATACCGTTTGTCGATGCAGTCAGCAGCCACACAAGCGGTGCAAACACTTTCGAAGCACCGCTTACAAGACCGGAAATCCCGAGCGCAATCTGCTCAGCCTTCTGCATTGCAATCCTTTTCGGCACCAGTTCGCCAAAGATCAGGGTGATGTAAGATAAAAGCAGCGTAATCAGCACAACGGCAATCGCATCCAGTGTCTTTTCCGGAATCTTCATACCCGCGTCCACAAGAGCAGAAACGATTCGATCCGAAAAATTTTCTGCTGCAAAGGCACTTCCGAGAAAACCGGACAGAGTGATGACCACCTGTATCGTTGCAAGAAAACGGGATGGCTGTTCCGTCAGATGAAACAGCTTCGCCGCTCTTTTGTTTCCCTCCTGTGCCATTTTTTCCAGTTTAGCGTCGTTGCAGGAGACCACAGCGATCTCCGCGCAGGCAAATACCGCATTGACCGCTATCAATACGACCTGCAAAAGAATACTGCCGACTATGTCACTGTCCAAACGTTTCAAACCTCCTCAATATTATTTATGCGTTTTTCAAAAATGCCACATAGGCCTTCTTGGCTCGTAAACATCTGCTTTGCTGGTTACTTCCCATGGAGCATGCATGCTGAGAACCGGTACACCGGAATCAATCACTTCCATACCGTACAGAGACATGATGTAGGCGATGGTTCCGCCGCCTCCGACATCAACTTTACCAAGCTCTGCTGTCTGCCAATTTACTTTTGCATCATCAAAGATAGCGCGAAGAGCTCCGACGTACTCTGCATTGGCATCGTTTGAGCCGCTCTTTCCGCCTGCTCCTGTAAATTTGTTAATTACGATACCTTTTCCGAAGAAGGCTGCATTTTTCTTCTCAAATGCTGCTGCATACAGCGGATCAAATGCTGCGCTGACATCAGAAGAGAGCATTCTGGAGGAAGCAAGGCATCTTCGAAGGGCCAGTTCTGTTCCCTCGCCTGCAAGTGCAAGCAGCTCTGCCATGGTGTTTTCGAAGAAATGAGACTGCATGCCGGTTGCTCCGACGCTTCCGATCTCCTCTTTGTCTACGAGCAGGCAGCAGGATGTCTTCTCCGGTGCTTCCACCTCGAGCATTGCGACAAGAGAAGTGTATGCACATACACGGTCATCCTGGCCGTATGCAAGGATCATGCTGGCATCCATACCAAGCTCGCGTGCTTTTCCGGCCGGTACGATCTCAAGCTCTGCGGAGAGGAAATCCTCTTCTTCGATGCCGTATTTGTCGTTTAAGAGTTTTAAGGTCATGGCTTTGACTGCCTCTTTCTCAGTTCCTTCGAGCGGCTGGCTTCCGATCAGAAGGTCAAGGTTTTCGCCCTCTACAACAGTGTTTGCCGGTTTTGTCTGCTGCTCTCTGGAGAGGTGGATCAGAAGGTCTGTCACGCAGAATACCGGATCGTTGTCATCCTCACCGATCACAACATCAACGACTTCGCCGTTCTTTTTCGCTACCACACCGTGGATGGCAAGTGGAAGGGTTACCCACTGCCATTTTTTGATACCGCCGTAGTAGTGGGTATCGAGATATGTAAATCCGTTGTCCTCATACAGCGGGTTCTGTTTTACATCGAGACGCGGGGAATCGATGTGTGCGCCGAGGATATTCATACCTTCGGTCAGCGGTCTTGTTCCGATCTGAAACAGTGCGATGGCTTTTTTCATGCATACGGCGTAAACTTTGTCGCCTGGTTTTAATGCACGGTTTTCTTTTACGTAAGTGTCAAGGTTTACGTATCCAGCCTCTTCCGCCTGGCGCACGCTCTCTTTTACGCACTCGCGCTCTGTTTTTCCGTTGTCCAGGAATGCGCGGTAGCTGGCGTTTAATTTTTCCAGCTTTTTCATATCTTTTTTGTTGTACTCATTCCATGCTGTTTTTCGTTCCATAGCTTTTCTCTCTTTCTGTTTTCTTTATCTGATCCGTGCCGTATTTTTCTGAATCTAATCGGGCTTCCGGTCATGATTGCGATCTCTTTCATTATAATCTGTTTTGACAGGAAACACAAGGACTTTCGATGTACGGAAAAGACAAGGAAGACCCCGCGGCGGACCGTTTTTTGCGGCCGCAGCGGGGTCTTTAAGGGAGGATAAGTATTTCCTTATTCTTCTTTTGTCTGTCTCATCGAACAGGGGAATTTCGATGATAGTCCTATTCTCCCCGGTATTTTTGTTTTTATACACTTCGTTTTCATCAACAGCAGAAAAATCCTCTTCCGCCGCAGCAACAGCAATTGCAGATGGCATTGATTGCCATACATTCACAGCACCATTTTCCGAGATCACCTGCACTTCTCTCGTAGCCGTAGCCGCTTCCCATGTCGGAATACCACTGGCCGCTGCCCTGGAGCTGGTTTAAAAGCTGCTGGTACTGCAGATTCTGCGGTTCTAATTTGACTGCCATCTCGGCATCCTGCACGGCATTGATGTTGTTGCCGAGGCGCGAATTTGCGATCGCATGCAGGAAATACCATTTTCCGCTGCGGTCGAAATGTCGTTCAGCACGTTCATCGCCTCGCGGAAGTGGCCGCTGTTGATGTAGTTGCTGCCGCCTGCAGCCGCATTTCCTGCTCGGAATTTCCATAATCATTCCGTGCGGAGCCGCCGTTTCCGTACGCGCCGCCGAATGGGTCGAAGCCGCCGAACGGGCCATAGCCGCCGTAAGCATCTCCGCCATACGACGAACCTCCGCTCTGGTACGAGGTGCCGTGCTCGCGTTCATCCATGATCTGTTTGTACGCCTGCTGCACCTGTTTGAATTTTTCTTCTGCTTCTGCTTTATTCGGATTATTGATATTGGCATCCGGGTGATACGTCCGGCTGAGTTTTCGGTATGCTTTTTTGATTTCATCGTCCGAAGCCCCGCGGGACACGCCCAGCACCTCATATGGATCTGTCATCAGTCTTTATTTCTCCTCTTTTTGGCGCTCTTTTGCGCTTTTTCGCATTTCGTATTTTTCCCAGATACCAGCATACAATATATTTCGCAGAATGTCTACATTTTCCAGGATCGGAAGTTTTTCAAATGCACGCGACGCTTCCGCCGTCATCATCAGCAGGATTTTTTCTGCAGTTTCCTCGAAGTCCGGCTGATCTGCGATGGACAGAAACGGGTTGTAGTTTCCGCTCTTTTTATCTTTTTCCACGTCATCAAGCGCATCCATCAGGTAAATGAATTTTCCGATGTAAAAGCCGACCTGGCGCAGATCATCGCTCCAGATGTCCTCCTCCGGAATATAGATCTCCGCCATCACCTCTCCGGTATAGCCCGCCGCAAGATCGAGGTCTGGATTGTTTTCCTTCTCGCATGCATGCAGCTTTTCGAGGTAATCCTGCACTGCTTTCGTCTGGCGCGGATACGATGCCTCGATGCGTGTCACAGATTTTTTCAAAGCCTTTGCCGCTGTAAACGCCGCGTAGTTTTTCTCGTCCTCCCAGTCATCCAGCAGATTGTAATAGGCGAGCAGCACGTTCATGTCTGCGCAGTATTTTGTGTATTTGTTCCGCAGGCATTTATGTTTTTTGCCGGGATGAAGAAAGCAGTAATGCTCCTCTTCTTTTGTCTCACATTCATAAAGCCCGGTCAGCAGGATGGAAAGAAATGTCATATCAAACGTCAGCATCGCCTGACCCTTTTTTCCATACGCCTCTTTGATATCCTGACACAGACCGCAGTAGTATGCCTGATATTTGTTGTAATCTTTGACTTTCAGGTCATCCTTTCGGATGGTCACATAACCAAACATGAATCGCACTGCTCCTTTTTATCAGGTGTTTTTGATGAATTTTGTTCCGCATTTCGGGCAGCGGATCTCGATGTGGCCTTTTCCTTTCGGCACACGCACCTGCTGATGGCAGGACGGGCAGCGGAAGTAGCAGTGCTCTTTATCCTTGAATGCACGGGTTCCGCCTCGGAAGAATCCGACGACGCGGTTTTTCAGTTCCAGGAATTTCTGGTTTTCCGCATACCGTTTGGAATGGTTCTTGGACATGATGCGCACATCCGCCCAGACGATCAGGACGAGTGCCAGGGTGTAGATAAGGGAGCTCCGTACAACCGCTCCGAAAATCATCATGGCAACTGCCGCCCACATCATAAAATTGCCCAGCTGATCGATGCCGTAGCGGCCGTACATCAGGCGGGAAAGTTTTTCTTTCAGTTTATCCATTTTGTTCTCGTTTCTCCTTTTTCAAAGTATATGCCAATACTCTATCCCTTTTGAGGGAAAAAAGCAATCGAAAGCGCCATTAATTTTTTCTAAAAAATTCTTAAAACTTGCGGTGGATGTTTCTTTTCAACTGTGCTACACTTGGTTATGTTTCTTTATATTTTATTTTCAGTAAACGATCGGAGATTTTTATGAAACGACTCAAACAGATCGGCGCCCTTCTCTCCATCGCGGTCCTGATCGGATTCGGGCTTGGCGCATGATTTTTGCGTTTATCGACACGCCGTTTGCACACAAGGCGCTGACGGTCTGCCTCTACTGTGCAATTACCGCACCAGTGCTCATCTATGCCATGATGCTGGTTGCCAAGGTTCTGTCGCACCGCGATGAGAACGACAAATCAGACAAAGGAGAAAAACAGTCATGATTGATACCATTATTTTTGATGTAGGCCGCGTACTCGTCAACTGGGACTACGAGTCCTATCTGAAACGCTTTGCTTTCGGTCCGGAAAAGACGAAAGCAATCGCCGCCGCAACCTTCGAAGGCCCTTACTGGCGCCAGTTCGACCGCGGAATTCTCGCGCCGGAGGAGATTGTAAAAGGATTCTGCTCCCTCGCCCCGGAATACACCGAAGAAATCAAAGAGGTTTTCGCCCACTGCGAGGAAACCATCACCCCGCTGCCGTATGCAGAAAGCTGGGTACGCTCCTTAAAAGAAAAAGGCTACCGCCTCTACATCCTCTCCAACTACTCCGGAGACCTCTTCGAGCGCACCAAAGAGAAAATGCCCTTCCTCCCCTACATGGACGGAACCCTCTTCTCCTACACCTGCCATTTAACAAAACCGGAACCGGAGATCTACCAGCACCTGATCCAGAAATTCTCCCTCACCCGGACCGCTGCGTATTCCTCGACGACACCAAAGCAAACGTCGAGGCCGCAGAGCAGGCAGGGATTCATGGAATTCATTTTACGGGATATGAAGATGGCGTGTCACAGTTGAAAAAACTGGGCGTTCTTTAAAAAACAGGCTGCCGCATTCATGCGTCAGCCTGTTTTTTAGTATTAACTTACGCTTTCGCCGCCTCTTCCATCAGCCGCAGCATCAGTCCGACGCTGCCGACGTTATATCCGGCATAAGCGCGTCCGCCGATGTTTCCCGGCAATGCGAGTATCAGCAGTGGGAGTTTTTCTGCGTCGATTCCCATTTTTTCGGCGATCGCCGGGGCGTCGTCGGATGGGTCGAGGTAGAGGGACATATTGTGGATTGCTGCGCGGGCTTTCTGGAAGTCGTGTTTTCCAGGTCGGCTTTCGTGCGGAGCACGGCTGCATGGCAGCGTCTTTTGCGTTCCACTTCTCTGCGATTTCGATCAGCTCATTCAGAACATGCTCGGTCGGCTCCTCTCCGGTTCCGAGGAAGGCCAGAAGGATCGGGCCGTCTTTGGTGAGATCGTTCAGGGTATGCGCCTTTCCATCCAGATCCTCCAGCGTGATCTCCGGCAGTTCGATGTGCTCTAACAGCTCATCCAGCTCTTTTTTCACGGCTTCCAGATAAATCTCTTTTGCTTCTCCCGCCTTCAGTTCAAACACGCGGTATGCAGCATGCTGGTCACCGTTCGGCATACGCATACTTGTAATCAGACGATAGCAGCCCGGCTCCAGGGTCAGAGCCAGTGTTTTGCCATTGAATGCGGTTTCTTCGTAATTCAGCGTCTCAAACACTGTTCCGTTCCACTTTCCGATGGTCCACGTCTGATAATACTTCCATGCGCTTCCATCCTCCGCATTCAGTGTCAGAACCGCACTTTCCGTTTCATCCTTCAAAACAGCAGCTTCTGTTTCCACACTGTGGAATGCCCCATCACGGTAATACTCCGGCTCCAGGGTCACCGGATTCAGTCTTGCCGCTACATTGAGACTCCGGCAGATTGCCACAAACAGAATCTTCTGCGCCAGAGGACTTCCCTGTTTCATCGTAAGGACGCCGACCGGTGTTGCCATGATCGTGTCATACTCTTCTTCTGCATGGAAGGTAATATTCTTCTTAAGATAATCCAGAATCCGTTCCGGCTGCTCCACAAAGCTACGTTTTGTCTCCTCTTCAAAAAATCCGCGGATCATGCTCCGATACGGCGTCAGCTCCTCGAGGAAAATACGCGGGCAAAGAAGATCCTTCCTGAAAATCTCCTCCGGCAGATCCCCCTGCTCGCAGTCGAGATGATCCTCTAAAACGGATGCCTTCAAGTCCTTCGCATCCTTTAAAGCCAGCGAAAACAGCAGCTTCTTCCGGTTCGGATTTTCATCTTTGGAAAGGAATGTATAAACCTCCTCAAAATTCTCTCCTGCCCGGTGGAAAATCTCTTCCGCTTCCGGATACGCAGCAGCCTTTTTCTCATCAAAGCATGCTGCAAACCGTGCCTTCCGAAGCCGTTCCGCCTCTGCCATCCGTGCCGCATTGCGCTCCTTCTGCTCCTTTGTGGCAACGACATTCCGTACCGGCACCTCCTTCGGTGCCCGGATTTCCAGCGTCTGCCACCTGTCATCCGCTTCCGGAACCGCCTCTTCACGAAGCACCAGTTCCAGCGAATCCTCCTCCTCAATCCGCATCATTGCCTCTGCCCGGCGTATTCCGTCAAATGCCCGTACCCGGATATCGCCAAGGCCAAGTGTCATCCGAACTTCTCCGTCCGCATCCGCAATCATCACTGCAGCCGGGAAAAACTCTGCCATATTCAGGATTTCAACCGCAATATGCGCTCCTGCAGCCGGTTTTCCATTCTCATCCTTCACAAGAATCTTCACCAGCTTCGTTCTGCCATAAAAATCTGTATGGTTAAAGTAGTACAGCGCTCCTTCTTTTCCAAGATACTCCTCGTTACTTTCCTTCACATAATCCGAGAAGTTCCGCGTATGAATCAGAATTGCCCGATTCGCCGGACCCGAGAACCAGCCGGTATCCAGCACTTCTTCCGGCTCACAGGCACCGAGAAAATGCCACTCGCCGTCCACAAACACCTCAACCCACGCATGATTGTCATCACAGTGCGCCCATCTTGGTGTATAGACCTGCCGCGCCGCAATACCGACACTCCGATACGCCGTAACTGCAAACGTTGACTCCTCGCCGCAGCGTCCCTTTCCGCTCCGATACATCGTCATCGGAGATGCCGTTCTGCTGTCCGTCGCCTCATACGTTGCATGCTCCGCACACCAGTAATTAATCTCCAGAATTGCCTCCCAAAGACTCATTCCGCTACACGCCCCATAATCTGCTCGTAAAAAAACGGTCTGCAGTCCGTAATATCCTCGGAATTGATCCGGTCATACAGCACATAATTTACAAACACATCCTCCGGCAGTTCCTTACACCATGCCACCTTCTCCCGCAGCATCAGCGCATGCTTCACGTACGAAAGAAAAAGGTTAAATCCATATTCTCCCGCATCCCTTACCGGCATCGTACCATACAGAAACTTCATCAGCACAACCTCTTCTTCACTGCACTGTTTCAATTTTTCTTCGATAACAGGCATCACCGGAGCCAGAAGCTCTCTCCGTCCCTCAAATTTTTCCGTTGCATATTTTTTCAAATTTTCTGAGATCATGATTCTATCTATCCCTTTCTCTTTTTTCCTATCCGTCTCCACAACGTACATCCGCCCACCGGCGGCAGACGCCATGTGAAAAAGGATTCCTTGCGATTTTTCAGGAACACCGGAGCGAGGAGCCTTTTCACATACCGGCTGTGGGTCACTACGCTACATATTTTTCTTTATAAATGAAAGTAATTCTCCGCTGGGATCGCATTTATACTCCCAGAACATAATGCCCCCCATGCCCTTTTCTTTCAGGTACGCAATTTTCACCCCAAGTGACTCGCAGTCTCATAGCTGATAAATGTTTCCCCGTCAAACAGATACGGAACCTTTGCCTGCTCATCCCAATACCGGATAAATCCCCTCTTTCCGATCCAGCTCTCTTTGAGCTCGCCATAGTCACCGCCATATCCTCCGACCGTCTCTGCTTCCATTCCAAGCCCGTTGCGGCATCCGGCGCCTTTTACTCCATCCCATTTTCTGGAATAAAACGGTACGCCAAGAATCAGCTTCTCCATTGGAACGCCTGCATTTACAAAACCGTTCACTGCCTTCTGCACACATGCATCAAACAAATTTCCCTCACTGTGATACAGCGCCGCATGATGTCCCGTCACCTTCTGGAAACCGCCCTGCAGATCATACGTCATCAGCTGCACATAATCCAGATACCGGGAGGCCTCCTTCATATCTGTCTGCAGTGCAAAGTAAACATCTCCGCCGACTGCTGTCGTTACAAGCATGCCTTCTCTGTACGCGTCCAGTGTCTTCCGAAGCTCCGCCAGAAGCAGCGTATAATTCTCTTTATCCGATCTGTCCGACGCAATTCCTGCCAGCGATGTGCCCGGATACTCCCAGTCAATGTCAATGCCGTCCAGACCATACTCCTTCACAATTGCAAGTGCACTCGCAGCAAACCGCTCTCTTCCCTCTTTTGTTCTTGCAGCCTGGGAAAAGCCGTCTGCTCCCCAGCCGCCTACGGACAATACAATCTTCAGCTCCGGGTTGCTTTTCCGAATGGATACTATTCCATCCCGTGCATCCTTTGCATCCCATACAACTTCTCCGTCCCGGATCAGACCAAATGCAATATTGATCACGGTAAGTGCCCGCACATCCTCTTCTCGCATATGATTTAAGTCCGCCGTATTTACATAGCCAATTATTCTCTTCATCTCATAAGCTCCTCTGTCCGAATCGTTTTACTCATTAAAGGTTACGACTTCCCCGTGTCCCAGATTGTAGGTGATCTCATCCTCAAGCTCTACCTTCACAACCGTTGCAAACGATGAATACTCATCTCTCCGGCCCAGATCCAGAGCGTTCCCGGAATACCGCTCCATGGAAGTGAACCTGTGTAGGAGAACCGGAGCTCCTCTCCCGTATGCAGAACCGTCACCCTTTTTACCGGTGTTTTAATGCCTTTCACACACAGTGTCTCCTGCGGCTTATCATAGACGAAAAGATACATCGTCTTCTTATCCGCCGAAATCGTGCTTCCGCCGAGGAAATGATTGTAATCCAGTCCTTTTTCTGTTCCAAATACCGCTTCCTTATGGTCATGAATCCATCCGCCCAGATCCAGAAGAACTTTCTCCTGGCGTTCATCCAGCGTTCCGTCCTCCTTCGGTCCGATATCCAGCAGCATTCTTCCGCCGAGGGTAATACAGTCACAGAACATGCGCACAATCTGACCGCTGCTCTTGTAATCATTGTCCGATGGACGATATCCCCAGGAATCGTTGATTGTCGTACAGAATTCCCACTCGCCTTTCGGTCCGTACAGCGGGATTCCCTGCTCCGGTGTCTCATAATCTCCATAGCCCTGCATTCTCGAATTCAATACAACGTTCGGATTCAGGGTATGCAGATATTCCCTGAATTCCGGCATCTTCCACTGTGCCGCGCTCCGTTCCCAGTCACCATCAAACCATAAAAGGTCCACCGTTCCGTAATTCGACATCAGTTCTTTTAGCTGATGGTTGTTGAATTCCAGAAACTCCTGCCATTTCTCCGGCTCCTCCTCTTTTCCGGCCGGGGAACCATAGATATCGTTCAAACAGTCTTCTTTTTTCATTCCTTCCGGGTAAACCGTGCGATACCGCGGATCCGACCAGTCGATCAGTGAATAATAAAGACCGACCTTCAGACCTGCCTCACGCATGGCAGCTGTATACTCTTTTACCAGGTCGCGCGCTGCCGGTGTTTTCTTCACAACACTTAAATCACTGTATCCGGTATCAAACAGTGCCACGCCGTCATGGTGCTTCGCTGTCATAACCACGTACTGCGCACCTGCTTTTTGAAACAGCTCCGCCCATTTTTTCGCATCAAACTTCGATGCTGTAAAGCCTTCACACTGTTTCATGTAATCTTCATAAGAAATATTTCCGTTGTGGAACGACCATGACTCTGACACATCACCCACCGCATAAATCCCATAATGGATAAAAATGCCCAGCTTCGCGTTCCGAAACCAGTCCTGCATCATCTCTTCCAGCTCCTCCTTTTTTTGTACTCCCGGATTAAAAGACTCCGGGCATAGCTTTTTTATCCGATCTAATTACCCCTTTATTGTTTCTTCCCATTATATCAGTTCTTGCCCAAAAAGAAAGGCATATTACCGTTTTACACTGTAATATGCCTTTTTTCACGCCACAGGAAATATCGTTACCTTTTCCTGTTTATTTCGCGATTTCCTCGATACCCTGAGTTGCTACCCAGTCCTCAAGTCCCAGAGAGTACATACCATCTACATAAGCCTGCCAGTCAGCATCGTTGTCAATGTCAAGCTCGCCGCATACGAACTGCGCCTGCTGCTGCTCAAAGAAATCTTTGATTGCTGTGTTCGTATCAGAGAAGGTATCAATTTTATCCAAGTCAATCCAGTAGGACGGAATAATTTCTTTGGTCAGATTTGCCTCATAAGCTTCCTCTGTTGCTTTTTTCTCATCATACATCGGATGCTCTTCTACAAACTCGAAGTCTACCGGCAGATATTTCGGCAGAGACTGCGGCCACAGATTGCCCCAGGAATATTTTTCCTGATCTTCCTCAGACAGTGTGGTGGTGTCAATCGCATGGTATCCGTCATCCTCTTTGTTTACAATCACACCAACCGGTCCTCTGTTGCAGCCGATGCCGTTCTCCAGTGCGAATGCATTGTCAAACCAGCGGCAGATGATTTCCGGATGCTCTGCCTTGTTTGTGATGACAGCCTGGGTTCTGTATACGCTGAAGCCTTCCGTATCGCGCAGCCAGATTCCGTCTTTGTCTGTGTTCAGAACAGGCATGGAGTCGAAATCGCCTCTTTCCTCTGCAGCCGGGATTCCGGTAAACTCGTTGCTTCCGTATGCGATGGAAACGCCGTACAGGTCCTGATTTCCTTTACCTTCCCATGTGGAGCTGTCCTGTGTGTAAAGCTCTACGTCTACGAGTCCTTCTGCATACAGTTTGTGGAACCAGGAAAGGAACTCACGGTATGTATCGCTGACACCGCCGTAAACAACCTTTTCATTCTGGATTGCAATACCAAGTTTGTTCATCGGAAGTCCGAAGTAACCGGCCATAGCCTCGATATGTTTGTTGTTCGGGTCGGTAGAGAACGGGATTTCATCGGAAGCGTCACCGTTGCCGTTTGCATCCTGCTCTTTGAAGGCTTTCAAGACTGCCTCAAACTCGTCTGTAGTGGTCGGCATGCTCATGCAACATTCTCCAGCCATTTCGTATTGATGTATGGGCTGTATCCAACGGTTGTATCGGTACATACGTACGGAATTGTGTAGATGTGTCCGTCCGGTGCTGTCATTTTTTCTCTTACACCCGGCAGATCCAGGATCGCAGAAATGTTCGGGCAATATTTCTCAAAATAATCTTCCAGCGGAATGAATACGCCCTGGTTTACACCATAGGTGAGGATTGCATTATCGCTTAAGGTCCATCCGCCGATCACATCCGCGTAATCTCCGGAGTTCAGATCCAGATTCAGTCTCTCCGTTGCTGTTTCGTATGGATAAATTTTCAGGTCAACGTCTACATTGGTCTGTTTTTTGAACTCATCGAGCATGATAAACTCGCCGGATTCGCTGGAATCATCGCAGAAGATGGAGAAGGTGTAATCTCCCTCGTCTACCAGCGGAAGACCTTCCTGATACATAATGCCGTTTACTTTTCCGTCCTCATCCACGGTGTCGTTTGCTGCGGATGCTGCGGATGCTGCAGAAGCACTCTTTGCCGAGCTGCTTCCATTATCACTTCCACATCCGGTAAACATAGATGCCACCATTACTGCAGTTAAAACTGCTGCGACTGCTTTTCTTTTCATGATTTTTCCCTCCTGTGTTGTTCCGGCGGCATTTTCCCGCCGGAAGCGCTTTTGCCTGTCCGTTGTCCGGACTCTTTATTTACATACCGCCGTTTCCCGTGCGGCAGATAAATCGTTAAAAAAACTTCTTCTTGTAAATCAACCCTTCATGGATCCGATCATAACACCCTTTACAAAGTGCTTCTGCACCAGTGGTACATAACCAGAACCGGGATACTGCTGATGATGATCAGCGAGTATTTCATAACGTCGATCAGCTGCTGTTTTTCCTGCAGTGCTGCTCTTGCTGCCGCAGTTGTTGCTGTCTGGGACAGCGCGGTCTGGTTCGTGATCAGGATGTTACGCAGAACCAGCTGCAACGGATACTTTGCTTTGTCCGAAATATAAACGAGTGCTGAGAAGTATGAGTTCCAGTGACCGACACCATAGTACAGAACCAGAATTGCGATGATCGCTTTGGAAAGCGGAAGTGCAATCTGGAAAAAGAATCTCGCCTGGGTGCAGCCGTCAATTTCAGCTGCCTCATACAGCTCTTCCGAAATGTTCGACTTGAAGAAGGTTCTTGCCACGATCATGTTGTATACGCTTAAGCATCCCGGAAGAATCAGTGCCCAGATCGTGTTCAGCATCTGCAGTCTCTGAATAACCAGATAGGTAGGGATCAGACCGCCGCCGAAGAACATGGTGATCAGGTAAAAAATGGTGATCGGTTTCTTTCCGGAGAAATTGCTTCTGGAAAGTGCATATGATGTCGGAAGCGTTACGATCAGGTTGACCATGACACCGCAGAAGGTGATGATCAGGGAGTTTAAAAAGCCTCTCATAACCTGGTCGTTTTTAAATACTTCTGCGTAGCCCTTCAGGGTAAATCCGATCGGGTGAAGCAGTACTTTACCACTCGATACGGCGCTTGGCGCACTGATGGATGAAATGATAACCCAGTACAGCGGATATGCCACAACAAACAGAACCAGCGTCAGGATAATGAAGCAGGCTGCGTCAAAAACGACGTCCTCTTTGCAGCGTTTTATTTTCTTTTTTGTCACTGCGGTATTTTCTTTACTCATGTTTTTGTTTCCTCCTACCACAGGCTGTTGCCCGAAAGTTTATCAGATATCGTATTGACAATGATCAGCATAACCATGTTTACGATGGTGTTGAACAGACCGATTGCTGAAGAATACGACATATCGTTGTTGATCAGACCGACCTTATAGACGTAGGTGGAAATGATCTCGGATACACTGGCATTCAGGTTGTTCTGCAGAAGGAAGGCTTTTTCAAAGCGACGGAAAGAATGCTTCCGCAGTTCATAATCAGAAGAATGGTCGCGGTCGGCATGATCAGCGGAAGGTCGATGTGACGGATCAGCTGTAATTTCGTCGCGCCGTCTACCTTTGCCGCTTCATGCAGCTCCGGGCTGATGCCGGCGAGTGCTGCGAAGTAGATAACAGAGCTCCATCCTGTACTCTGCCATACGCCGGTCCACACATAAATGTGTCTCCAGTACGCTTTCTTCGCCATGAAGTTGACCGCCGGAATTCCGATTGCTTCCAGTACGTGGTTGATAACACCGACGGACGGAGACAGGAACAGAATGATCATACCGCACATAACTACGGTAGAAATGAAGTTCGGCGCGTAGGTGACGGTCTGGATCACTTTCCGGTATCTCTTATGGCGGAAGGAGTTCAGCATCAGTGCCAGGATGATCGGAATCGGGAATGATACGACCAGTCCGTACAGACTCAGGATCAACGTGTTCTTGATGGTGGATGCAAAGTATGGAGAGTTGAAGAATCTCTCAAAGTAGTACATGCCTACCCACGGGCTCTTAGTGATTCCGGCCGTCGCATTGAAGCGGCGGAACGCGATCTGTACACCATACATCGGAATGTAGCTGAAGATGAATGTCAGGATCACGCCCGGAACACAGAAAAGCCAAAGCGAGATGTCTCTCTTAAAGGCGCGGATGGTACGGCCTTTTTTCTTTGCTTTTGTTGGTTTCTCTTTCATTTCTCTCTTTCCTCCCTTTTAAAGGTTTCGTGTTTTCCTTGATTGTCGCATTTCCGGTCGTAAACATTTTGAACATTTTGCTTTCGCATCATCCTCGCGTGTTCCTTCTTTTTTGTGCAACTGCTACAATCAAATCTGTGATTTAAGATTTATCCAACACTGTTTTGTTGAATTTATTTTACCTTTTGTTACCTTATTTGTCAACCATTAATTGAACATATATACCAGTTTGTTACTTTTACGCAATTTAAGCAGGCGTTTTTTAGGCACTTTTCCTATATTTCGACGCGTTTTTCGGTTTTTCTGTCCCTTGCGGCCGTGATCCATGTTATCTTTTTTCGTATTTTCGTCCATTTCAAAGAAACAAAAAGGGAGAAAATACGTCGTTTTGTTTCGCAACATATTTTCTCCCTTTGTTCAGTTTTATTACTTTTTATATTATCTTCCGTCAAGCCTTACATTTCAGTTACATTTCCGCTCCACCATTTCTCTGCTCCATCCTCGAGCATCAGCTCATAGTCATGGCAGATCACTTCCGGTTTTCCCGGAATCTGGACAAAGTTCATCTCCTCTTTGGAAAGCTGGAACGAAACTTCTTTTTTCTCACCCGGTGCAAGAGAAATTCTGGTAAAAGCTTTCAGCTCTTTGATTCTCGCTACCACACCGCCGGAACGTTTCCGCACATACAGACACGGAACGGAGGTTCCTGCCATGGCACCGGTGTTCTCTACGGTAAACGAAACGGCAGCACCGTTTTCTTCTTTGTTCACGGAAACATCGCTGCACGCAAACGTCGTGTAGGATTTTCCCTCACCGAACGTATGCAGCGGCTGGCTCGTCATATCGCAGTATGCCGGAACGACGGAGGTACGGTAATTGTAGCACACCGGAATCTGACCGGCGTGGCGCGGCATGGATACCGGGAGACGGCCGGACGGATTCGTGGTTCCGTAGAGCATCTCTGCAACGGCCTTGCCGCCCATCGGACCCGGATAAAACGCATACAGAAGGGCATTCGAAGCATTTTCGATATCCTCGATGCAGTATGCTCTTCCTGCGATCACAACGGTTACCATCGGCTTGCCAAGGCGGGCAAGCTCTGCAACCAGTTCTTCCTGTGCTGCCGGGATGTGAACCTTTGCGGTGTCCATTCCCTCGCCGCAGTCCATCGAACGGCTGCCGGTTCCCTTGGATGCTGCACCGTTTGCATCGAACACAGCTCCGCCGAAACGGGAAGAAGAACCGCCGACAACAGCTACGATCACATCGCTCTTTGCTGCAAGTGCCAGTGCTTTTGCTTTCTCGTCCTCGTCAGCCTCTGAAAATTCACTTCCCATTGCATAGGAAACTTCCACGCCCTCCGGTGCTTCCTGTTTCATGCCCTGAAGGACGGTGACGCACTCGCTTTCCGGAACCGGCGGGGTGTAGTCGCCGAGCATGCAATAACGGTCTGCTGCGTGATAGCCGATCACAGCTACTTTTTTGTACTTCTTAGCAAGCGGCAGCACACTCTCCTCGTTTTTCAGAAGAACAGCGGACTCCCGTGCCAGGGAAAGAGATACTTCCGGGATCCGGCTTCTTCCGGGGTGAGCATGTTTTCTTCCATATAAGGATGTTCAAACAGACCCTTTTCAAATTTCAGCTTCAGAACTTTGAGAACAGACTCGTCGATCTCGCTCTCATCGAGAAGTCCCTGCTCTACGGCCTCGCCGAGACGGCTGAACGCTTCATCCCAGAGGCTCACATCCACACCGGCTTTTCTCGCTGCAACGCCTGCATGCAGAGTATCACCCTCGGTATTCTTAAGGAAATCTACAGCCAAACCATCTGCCATCACAATGCCGTCAAAGCCCATTTCACCGCGCAGAACATCGCGGAGCAGCCATGCGTTTCTGTGGCAGTACACGCCGTCGATCTCGTTGTATGCCGCCATGATGCCTTCCACGCCTGCTTCACAGCACGCTTTTGCCGATGGAAAATGGATTTCCCGCAGCTCCCGCTCGCCGATTCTTGCAGCACTCGCGTTCACACCTCCGGTTGTCTCGCCCTGTGCGCAGAAGTGTTTTGCCACACTGCCGACACCGGTGGACTGCATACCGGTGACTGCCGCTTTTGCCATGGATGCGGCAAGGCACGGGTCTTCAGAGTAGCACTCCTCACTTCTTCCCCATCTCGGGTCGCGCGCCATATCGAGCGCCGACATCAGCGCCAGATCCACATGACCGCTCTTTAACTGTTTTCCGCATGCCTTGTAGCCTTCGGAAAGAAGTTCCGGGTCGAATGTTGCGCCTGCTGCCAGGTTGACCGGAAGCAGACCGCCGCCGAGCGCCTGATGGCCGTGCGGGCACTCGGTGCTCATCATCATCGGGATGCCGAGGCGGGAATGATCGATCACATATTTCTGTACTATATTATAGGCTTTTGCGGAAAGTTCCAGCACAATGCCGGTCTTCTCATCTTTATCTGCCCACGGATCGGCACGGTACAGGCCGTACAGGACGCCAAGCCCTCCCATGCGCTCTACTTCCTCTTTAAATTCCTCTGTCAGTGTAAACTCCTCACCCTGTCTCTCGTAAATCCGGAATCCGTACAGACGCTGATTTAACTGTCCTACTTTTTCCTGCAGCGTCATTTTTCCGAGCAGGTCTTTTGCGCGCTCTTCCGGGGAAAGGGCCGCATTCTGATATGCTTCCATTGTTTTTGTTTCCTCCTTGTCCTTCTCCTTATTTCAAGTGGCTTTATTGTACCGCATTCTTTTCATTTTGTCCACAGTAAGTTATCTTTCGTTCATTTTTGTTCATTTTAATGTTGAATTTTATTACTTCTGGTGTTATGATACCTTTTGTCGACACGTTTTCCGCGTGTTTTCTAAAAAAGCTTAACAGTAAATATTTGAAAGGGAGATTTTTACTATGAGTACAAACATCACAATTCCGGTTCCGGCAGTCCCGTTCGCACCGCCGGTTTACACCTGCCACCGCGCAAAAAAGCCGTTCGAGTTAGACGGAAACATCAACAAACCATTCTGGGAAGATGCCCCGTATACCGACGAATTTCTCGATATCGAAGGAAGCCACATGCCGCTTCCGCGCTTTGTCACCCGTGCAAAAATGCTCTGGGATGACGAGAACCTTTACGTAGCAGCCGTGCTTGACGGCGATGAAATCTGGGGACACCAGACCGAGCGCGACTCCGTCATTTTCCTCGACAACGATTTTGAAATCTTCGTTGACCCGGATTCTGATACGTACCATTACTATGAGTTCGAAATGAACGTTCTGAACACGGTATGGGATCTGTTTCTTTCCGAGCCATACCGTGACGGCGGAAGCGGCCTCAATGGCTACGACATGCACGGTCTGCGCACCGCTGTTCATGTAGATGGCTCCATCAACGATCCATCCGCAGAAAACAAGTGCTGGAGCGTTGAGGTTGTCATTCCGTTCGCTGCTCTCTATGAGTATCAGAAAGAACGCCGCGCACCGAAAAACGGAGAATTCTACCGTATGAACTTCTCCCGTGTTCAGTGGAAAGTGGACATCAAGGACAACACTTATGTAAAACGTACCAATGAAGCCGGAAACGTTCTCCCGGAGGACAACTGGGTATGGGCTCCGACCGGTGTCATCAACATTCATTACCCGGAACTCTGGTCTTTCGTTTTCTTCTCTGACGACCGCGACGACGCACCGTGTGACATCACGATTCCGGAGGACGAATACCGCAAATGGGAACTCCGCAAGCTGTATTACGCAGAAAACATTCTGTTTGAGACAACCGGTTCCTACAGCGACAGTCTTACCGTCTTACAGGAGACCCTTGCCGCTTACGCTCCAAATGACTTCAACAAAACCGTCAAAGCTCTTGACTACACCATTGAGACCACAAGCCACTCTTACCTGATCACCTGCCCGAGTGCCGACGGAGCACATTTACTCCTTCTGTCTTCCAATGGAAAGGTTGAAAAAGTTACACGTTAAGTGTATAATATGTGTTAGCACTCAAAATTTGTAACAGGATCGGTTTAAACTATGAAAAAAGTAACGTTACAGGAAATCGCGAACTCCCTGGGCATCTCCCGGACTACGGTCTGGAAGGTGTTCAGCGGACACGAAGGCGTCTCCGATTCCCTGCGCACCAAGGTCATCGCCAAAGCCCAGGAACTCGGCTATGCCATCCCGGAGGATTTTCAGTATCCGCAGAGCGCAGAGGAGACCACGCCGGTCAACATTGCAGTTGCCGTCTGCAGACCGGAAACCTCACTTTTCTGGATGACCATCATCCACCAAATTGCAAAAGTATTTTCGACACACAATGTCAATCTCGTTTACACGTATCTTCCGACTTCGGCGGATAAAACGTATTTTCTCCCGCCGACTCTTACAAACGGAAATGTTCACGGCATCATCGTTCTGAATGTGTACAACGAGCGTCTTCTGCGCCTGCTCGCAGAGACACAGATTCCGAAAGTGTTCCTGGACACTTCCTCTCTTGTTGCCCCGGATGAGCTGAACGGCGACCTGCTTCTCATGGAGAGCCGCACCAGTGTCCGCCGCATCACCTGCCATCTGCTCGAGCAGGGACGCACCCTTCCGGCTTCATCGGTGATATCAGCTACGCACAGTCCAACCGCGAACGATATGAAGGTTTCTGCCAGGCTCTGGCGGATGCCGGTAAAAAGGTGGATTCTTCTCTCTGCCTGACGACACCGCTCGGCATCGATACGTACCGTGAAGAAATCGATACCTTCCTTTCTTCCCTGTCCCGCATGCCGGACGCTTTCGTCTGCGCCAGCGACTACGTTGCCTGCATTCTGATGCAGCTTCTCGAAAAACGGGGCTTACGCGTACCGGAGGACGTTGCAGTATCCGGCTTCGACAACAATACAGAGGATCTTCTGGCAGAACATCTGACGACCGTTCAGGTCTTCAACGAAGAACTCGGCGCACGTCTGGCACTCCAGATTCTGTACCGGATCAAATATCCGAACACGCCGCATGAAATTACGTATCTCGGCACCAACGTGCTGTACCGCGATTCCACCGGTGACTGATTTTATTTTTCATCTGTTTTCAAAAAAGACACCGTCTTCCCTTCCGGGACACGGTGTCTTTTTCTGTTGCTCGGCATATCAACAATTGGTCCAGTGGACCAATTGTGATTTCTATATTTTATTTCTGTTTTCTTACTTCGCGGTGCGGATGCGGATCGTACGGATCTCATACGGCTTGATCGTAAGCTCAATCTCGTTCTCCTTCACACCAAGCGCGCCCTCGATCGGGTTCTCGAGAAGGTCGGTCTCCTCAGCGGATGCAATTGCCTCTGCGCAGTGCAGGGTCACTTTCGTTCTTGCATTCTCCACCTCGTACAGACGAACGATTACGCCGTCGCCGTCCTCTGCCTTCTTCACAGTCTCAAGCACTACGTCGCGTTTGTCTACAGACAGGAATTCCATGCGGTCTTTCTCTGCTGCACCTGCAACTGCTTTTGCCGGTACGTTCAGGTTCAGAGCTTCCTGCTCGGTGCCTGCCTCACGCCATGTTCCTGCGTGCGGATACAGAGAGTAAGTAAAGAAATGCTCTTCCTGGTCTGCGGTCAGGTTCGGCTCAGTTCCGGATTTGATCAGAGTCTGCGTCATCACACGGTTCTTCATGGAATAGCCGTACTTGCAGTCGTTCATCAGGCTGACGCCGTAGCTTCCCTCTGAGATATCAGCCCATTTGTGGCCGCATACTTCGAATCTTGCCTGATCCCAGCTTGTGTTGGTGTGCAGTTTTCTTGTCACATTACCGAACTGGATATCGAAGTTGCCTCGTCGCTGTGAACGTCTACCGGGAAGTGAACTTTCAGTACATGCTCGGCGAACTTCCAGTCAACGTAGGTTTCGAAGTCGATTCTGCGGTCTTTTGCATAGAAATGGATCTGCTGGCGGATGACGGTGTCCATCACTTCGCGCTCAATTTCCAGTGTTGCGCGGACCGGACCGTTTTCTGTCCACTCCATGCGGCGTACACCCTCCACCTTCCAGGATTTCTCGGTATGGAAGATATCCAGGTTCCATGCGCTGTACTGCAGAGGTTTGTCCTCATAGATACGCAGCTCGTTGCCGGTTGTTCCGCTCTGAAGCACTTCGCGGTCATTCTCTTTATCAAACAAGGAAGTGAATTCACCGTTTGCATCGATCTGGATCGTGTAGAACGGAGTCTCAAGGGTATAGCCCTCTCCAGCTTCTGTTACAGCAAATGGCGTTTCCGCAGCGGCTCCGCTCGTCGGGCGCAGAACCTGATATCCTTTGGACGGCAGGTTTTCTGCATAGACAATGGCTCCGTCTTTCGTCTGCTGTACCGGATATACGGTGGTTCCGTCGGTCATGGCTTCTGCCGCGGTCTCACCGAGTACAACAACGTCGTTTCTTCTGTGGCCGAGAGTGTTCCATACGGTCACGCTCTCGTCTTTTGTTCCGCAGAGTGCTTCCATGCGCTCGCCGATCAGTTTTGCTGATGTCTCCGCAATCTCTGCATATTCTTTCTTCGTCTGCTCATATACCTCATGGATCGAGGAGCCCGGCAGAATATCGTGGAACTGGTTGGTCAGGATCATCTCCCACATGCGGTTCAGTTCTTCGGTCGGGTATGCTTTTCCGGCGTTTTCGGCCAGAACGGACAGAAGCTCTAATTCCATCATCGCGTACTCGCTCTTACGGTTGCCGCGTTTGTTGCGTGCCATCGAGGTGTATGTTCCGCGGTGGAACTCAAAATACAGTTCGCCGATCCAGGTTGGGAGGCGTTTGCTGTCTTTTACCTTCTCATGCAGCTCGTCGAAATACGTTCTCGCAAATGCCTGGCGTACTTTCGGCACACCTTTGATGCCTTTTTCCATACGTTTGGATGTCTCCAGCATTCTTCTGGTCGGGCCGCCGCCGCCGTCTCCGTAGCCGTAGCTGATCAGGATATCGTTGTTGATGTCCTTGTTCTGGTAGCGGTCCCATCCGCCCATGATGGCATCCGGGTGCAGCATTCCGTTGTATGTGGTAAAGAAGCTCGTCTCCGGCTGTCCGACGCCGAGCGTTGTGATCATATGAGTGAATACTTCACTTCCGTCGATGCCTTCCCAGTTCATCGTATCGTACGGCACTTTGTTGAACTCGTTCCATGCCAGTTTGGTCGTCATGAAGTAGTCAATTCCGCATTTTTTCAGAATCTGCGGCATCGCTGCGCTGTATCCGAAGACATCCGGCAGCCACAGGATCTTGTTGTCCACGCCAAACTCTTCTTTGAAAAAGCGTTTTCCGAACAGGAACTGGCGCACGAGGGACTCTCCTGAAGTCAGGTTGCAGTCTGCCTCAACCCACATGCCGCCTTCCGGTCCCAGCGTCCTTCTTTGACTCTCTGGCGGATTTTCTCGTACACTTCCGGGTGTCTTTCTTTGACAAAGCTGTAGAGCTTCGGCTGGCTCGACATGAAGTGATAGTTCGGATACTCCTCCATCAGTTTTAATACCGTTGCAAAGCTTCGGCAGGATTTCTGGCGAACCTGGTCGATGGTCCACAGCCATGCTACATCGATGTGTGTGTGGCCGATGCACGTTGCCACAACTTCGTCCCAGCCGCCCATTTTTCATAGATCTCTTCCTGGATGCATTTTTCTGCCTCTTCGATGGAAGCGTAGAACTCTTTACTGTACGGCTTGCGCAGGTCCAGCAGATTGATCGTGTTGGTCAGTGCGGTTTCGAGATCCAGACGCGTTTTATTATCCTCGTCCATACGGTTCAGGCCCTGCATCGGAACGATGAGGTCGTAATAGATCTCCTCGATTTTCGCATCATGCTCCTCAAGGTCTGCCAGCAGACGGAACTCGCTGTGCAGCGTTCCGGTGTAGGACTGCAGGTCAAGCTGGATTTTTTCACCGGCCTTTGCATTTTCTCTTACAAGTACTTCGCGGTGGTTGATATCCATACCCTGGATCACTTCGCCGTTTGCAAACAGCAGGAACTGCGGGTTTCTTCCGTCATCCCATTCGTCCAGTCCTGCATGGACTCTCATCCAGAGATTTTTTCCATCGAAGCTCTCCGGAATGGTGATGGTGGTGCGGAACCAGTAATGTTTGTCCGGTCCGTACCAGCGGTCATTGACCGTATCAAACGATGTCCACGGCTCTTTTGATGCATCGGCCTCTGCCGGTGTGATATAGCATCCATTTTTCACCTGCATATCGGTGATTTTAATTTTCTGTGAAATCGAAAGTCTTGCCAGTTCCTGGCAGATTACGTTCACACGCTCTTTTACAAATTTCATAGTGCCTCCTTATGCTGTCCATGGGGTCATTTTTAAAAAGAAAGTCCGCCGGACCTGCAGGCTTCTTTCACCCGTAAGCCCGGCGGACTTGTCGCTTTTTAAGTTATCTTATAAATCAAAGGCTATTCTCTTTCACATAGTTCAGCAGCTCATCTACGGTTGTGAATGCCATACCGGTTACAGTATCTGCGCATCCGTAGTAGATAGTGATTCTTCCGGTTGCTGCATCGCTTAAGGTTGCGCACGGGAATACTACGTTCGGAACATCACCCATGCACTCGTACTGGGTGATCGGAGCCATAATATAGTCTTTCGTTCTGTATTTTACTTTCCACGGCTCGTCGATATCAAGCAGTGCGCATCCCATACGATATACGTATCCGTTGCAGGTTGTGATAACGCCGTGGTAGATCAGCAGCCATCCCTCATCTGTTTCGATCGGAACCGGGCCGGCACCGATCTTGGTGCACTGCCATGCAGACTCATCGCCGCGGACCGGGCTCATCATGTGACGGTGTCTTCCCCAGAATTCCATATCTTTACTCTGGCTGACAAAGATATCGCCGAACGGTGTATGGCCGTTGTCGCTTGGACGGCTCATCATCATGTAGTAGCCGTTGATCTTTCTCGGGAACAGCACGCCGTTACGGTTGAATGGAAGGAATGCGTTCTCAAGCTGAACGAATTTCTTGAAGTCATAGGTGTAAGCAACACCGATGGTCGGGCCGTGATAGCCGTTGCACCAGGTTACATAGTATTTGTCGTCGATTTTGCAGACACGCGGGTCATAACGGTACTCTCTTGTCAGAATCTCCTCGTCAGCGCCCTCAAATTTGATCGGTTCATCCTCGATCTCCCAGTGGATACCGTCTTTACTTCTTCCAACGAAGATGTCCATGCTGATGGAACGGCTGTCGCAGCGGAATACACCTACGTATCCGTCCTCGAACGGTACGACTGCGCTGTTGAAGATACTGTTGGAACGTTTCTGCTCGTAACGGCCGATGATCGGGTTCTGATCATAGCGCCATACCGGCATGTGCTCTCCTGCTGGTTTTTCCTGCCAAGGCATATCCGGCAGATTGTTTCCGATGATTTTACTCATGATTGTTTCCCTCTGTGAAAATTATTTTTTTCTTTCTCTCTTGTCACGCCATACGGACATTTTTGATCTTTCGATCCGATACTTCTATCTTCGTCCATTTCTGCGCAAAAGTCAAGTGTTTTTGTTCACTTTTATGTAAATTTTCGTTTTCTTTGTTACTTTTTATCGTTCATTTATTTTCTATTTGTGTTCATCTTTGTTCACAAATGGATTTTTTCTATTTTTCGTACGGTTTTCTTCCCCGCAGAATGTCGGCATACCAGAATACAATCTCTGAAATGTGGTGCAGATCGCCTTCTTTGCTGATGCTTCTCCAGGACGCTTTATACTTCATAAACCAGGTTTCCAGCCGTCCCGCAAGTGCCGCGCAGGCTGTCTCATCCTTTTCTTTTCCAAGCTCAATGTCACACATTCTCGCGCCCGTCTCATTCCAGATGTCAATCGCTTCCATCGTGAGTTCCAGCACCGGAACCATTGGACGGCAGGATTCTTCCAGAGCACCGGCTGTCTTTTTCAGTTCTTTTTTCAGAGCGCAATTGTTTCCTTTGCAGCTGCACGCTTCGCCTCATCCTGGATTCTCGCGTCAAACAGCGCATTCCGGTTGTTCGGATGACCGAGCACTTTTTCCTCGTAAACGACGTTGGCATCCCACCAGTCAAAGATGGAGCATTCTGCCGTTTTTGCCATATAGGAAACGAATTTTCCGCTCCGGTCGCCGTAGGCCAGACGGGAAATCTGTTCATTCAGCTCCTCAAAGCTGTCGGTATCGTCTCCCCAGGAGAAGACGGCTCCATAGATCATGCCAGGAAGGGAAAAGTCCGGCTGATTGATGTGGCCGCAGTCACCCCAGTCTGTGTTCAGAACACCTTCCGCATGGTATTTTCTCGCATAGCCGCACATCCGTGCGATATTTTTGTAGCTGTTCTCCACCAGGTTCATCCACTGGTTCCAGCCGCCGACCCCAGGACAGAGATACTGTCTTGCACCAGCTTCCGCCATCACTTTTGCCTCATGCTCTCTCTGCTCGGCTGCATAGCCCCAGGTCAGGCAGACGGTTTCCTCTGGCAGCTCTTTGATCAGCTCCGGCTGTGCGCAGATGATATCGCCCCAGAACATCGGCTTTTTGCCTTTTGCCACGAGAAACTCGCAGAGCTCTTTTACATAGTCGATATACAGGCGGTGAACGCCTTTCTCGTCTGCCAGCGGTTTCGATTTTCCTTTTCCAAGGTCGAACGTTTCGTCCGCGCAGATGTTGAATTTATCCGTGGCAAAAAGCGCCATGTACTCCTCGATCATGGCCTTGATCAGCTCGATCGCTCTGCCGCCGGAGACATCCACCGTGTGATGCTGCATCCGGTCCCAGAAGGAAAACGGCTCTTTCCAGCTGTCTGGGAATTCACAGAGGTCGCCATAGCTCTTTGTGGAGAGCAGCATGTACAGATGGCCGAACGTTGCGATCGACGGCACCAATTCGATATGAAGCTTTGCGCAGTACGCATCCAGCTCGCGGATTTCCTCTGCCGTAAGCGGCGTCTCATCGCGCCACATCTCGGAAAGTCCGGAGAACAGATACGTGTGCTCCACATAGAGCTGCAGCTGGTTCAGCTTGTAGTACGCCATGCGGTCTGCCACCTGTTTTAAATAGGAAAGTGTCAGCACACGGCCTCTCGTCTCATCGAGATAATAGCCGCGCACCGGCAGATCCGGCTCATCCTCGATCCGCACGGCAGGAAGCAGTGCACCGTATTCGTGCATCATCTGGCACAGCGTCTGCACACCGTAGAGCACGCCGGCTCCGTCTCCGCCCTGGATGCGGATTTCCTCCTCTGTCACCTGCAGCACATACTGCTGGCTTTTCCTTGTCTCATCCAGTTCCAGTACAATCGCGCCGGTCTCTTTTCTTCCCGGAACGCCGTATCCGATATCGTACTGCATTCCGGTTTCCTTTTTGATTCCCTTCTGCAGCACTTTCGCATACGTATCCCCATTTCCCAGCAGTCTGCCATCCAGTACAATTCTGCCGTCATAGCAGAGTGCATGTTCCCCCGTCAGGAGTTTTACCTCTTTTGGTTTTGGTAAAAATTTCATTTTCCTTCTCCTCTTGTTTTTTGTTTTCTTTGTAACCATAGAACTTTCACTGAACGTTAAGTAACATTTTGAAACCACTTTTCTCTTCTCCCCCATCCTACCATATTTTTTCCACATATTCCACAATAATTTTGTAATTTTCTTCAATTTTTTTCAAAATTTCTTCCTGTTCTGCTCTTTTATATGTAAAGTAACTTTTGTTTCCCATTTTCATTCCGGAACAAAATCTGTTTTTTCGGATGAATGCGATCATCGGCTTTACCGCTCTGGCTGCCGCCCACGTCAATCAGCCGGACCAGGTGCAGGAATACCTGAACAAGATTTCCACCTCCGGCCAGCACCTTTTTCCGCCTGAACCAGATTCTGCTGAATCTGCTGAGCAATGCCACGAAATTCACACAGAACGGCAGCACCATCATTGTCCGTATTATTCAGAAACCGTACTATAAAAAAGGGTATGCGCTCTACGAATTCCACGTCCGCGACAACGGCATCGGCATGAGCCGGGAATTCCAGGAGCACCTCTTTGAATCGTTTACACGCGAGGAGACTTCTACGGTCAGCGGCATTCAGGGTACGGGACTTGGCATGGCGATCAACGTCAGCCATATGGTACAGGAAATCGCGATGGAGTTCCTTTCGAACGCCGGATTTTCCGTCAGCCTTGCAGACGACGGCGATGTTGCCGTTGAGACGCTCCGCACCGCAGCGCCGGATCAGTTCGATCTGGTGCTGATGGATATTCAGATGCCGAAACTCGACGGATACTCTGCAACGCGCCAGATCCGCACGCCGGACGGCGCCATTGCCAAAGTGCTTGGCTGATTCCCCTTTCTTATCTGCGAACGTGAATTTTCTCTTACTCGAAAAAGAGGAGAAAAAGTTCACAGGTTCCGGCAGATTTTTTCTTGCATTCTTTCGGGGAAGTGTGCTAGAGTGAAGATATCATATTTTATAAGAGGTGCTTATTTTGGATATTAATTACGAGTTATATAAGGTTTTCTATTACGTTGCCACCACACTCAGTTTTTCCGAGGCCTCCAAGCTGCTTTTTATCTCGCAGTCGGCGGTCAGCCAGTCGATCAAGGTACTGGAGAAAAAGCTTGGAATCACGCTCTTTATCCGCAGTACAAAGCGCGTGCAGTTAACGCCGGAGGGAGAAACGCTGCTGCGCCACGTAGAGCCTGCGATCAACCTGATTGCGCGCGGTGAAGCACAGATTATGGAAGCGGGAACGCTTGGCGGCGGCCAGCTCCGCATCGGCGCGAGCGACACAATCTGCCGCTATTTCCTTGTTCCGTACCTGAACCGTTTCCACCGCTCCTTTCCGAATGTCCACATCAAGGTGACAAACCAGACTTCGACCCAGTGCGTCGATCTGCTGGAATCCGGCCAGGTGGATTTCATCGTGACCAATTATCCAAACTCGCATCTTTCCAGCCGTCTTCAAACGATTCCGATTCATTCGTTCCACGATATCTTCATCGCAAACGGCGAATATTACCCGGAACTGGAAAACAGGCCGGTTCACTTAAAAGAGCTGCTGCAGTACCCGATTCTGATGCTCGACCGCAAGAGTACGACGAGTGAGTTCCTGCACAGCCAGTTTCAGCGGTTCCAGCTCGACCTCGTGCCGGAAATTGAGCTTGGCAGCAACGATCTTCTGATCGACCTGGCGAGTATCGGCCTTGGCATCGCGTTTGTGCCGGACTACTGCCTTGTAAAAGAGACGGCGGCCTTCCAGCTCGACCTCGTGGAGGAGCTTCCGCCGCGCCAGCTTGTCGTTGCCCACAGCTCCCATCTGCCGATCCCGCAAGCGGCAAAAGAGTTCATGAGCATGCTGGAAAAAGGCGCCGAATAACTTTTTCCGATCTATACGTCAAAAGAGGCAGGATCCTCAAGAAATTTTTCTGGATCCCTGCCTCTTTTTCTGTTTTTATGATCCGTTCTGGATTTACTGCTCGCTGCCGTCTTTCTGCACCGGTTCGGATGCTTCCGCTTTTTCCGGGCTTTCTGCATCCGCTGCTGCCTTTCCGGCTTCTGCTTTCAGATACTCTTTGAGCTCTTCCGGGCTGGAGATCTGAATGTTGCGGTTTACTTTTGCATCGTACGTATCGGCTCTCATGATTTCGGAGAGATCGACACCGGTCGCCTCTTTCATCGACTCAAACAGCTTTGCCATCACCACCGGCACATTGCCCGCTACGGAGCCGATGCCGTTGTCCTCGCTTCCGCCGCCGATGATCGTAATCTTGTCGATCTGGCTGAGCGGCTCTGCGATCTTTCCGGCGATCTCCGGCAGAACCTTGATCATCATCTCTGCCATTGCGGCTTTGTTGTAGCGCTGGTAAGCCTCAGCTTTCTTCTCCATACCTTCGGCCTCTGCAAGTGCTGGGCACGGATGGATGCGGCTTCCGCCTCACCTTTTGCCTTGATACCGAGTGCTTCCTGCTCCATCGCATAGCGCTGGGCTTCTGCCTGGGCTTTCTTTGCCTCCGCCTCGCGGATTTTTTCGAACTGGTCTGCCTCTGCGTCTTTCTGACGGCGGTACAAATCTGCCTCTGCCTGCTGCTGTTTTGCGTAACGCTCGGCCTCGGCTTTCTTCTTGACTTCTGCCTCGAGGGATTTCTCGGTTACTTCTACTTCTCTGGCACGGAGCTCAACCTCACGCTCCTGACGGGCGATGTTCGCATTCGCGGAAGTGATTTCCAGCTCTTTTCTCTGCTGCTCTTCCTGAATCTTGTACGCTGCATCTGCCTCTGCCTTTTTGATATCGGACTCTTTTTTCAGCTCTGCCGACTTGATTGCCAGATCGTTGTTTTTCTTTGCGATCTCGGTCTCGGCAAGAACGCGCTCATCGTTCGCCTCTTTATTTGCACGCGCCTGGGCAATTTTGATTTCTTTCTCGGAATTGGCACGGGCGATCGCCGCAGATTTCTTGATTTTTACGATATTGTCGATACCGAGGTTTTCAATGACCTGATTGGAATCAACGAAATTCTGTACGTTGAAGCTGATGATGTCAAGTCCCATCGCAGCCAGGTCCGGTTCTGCATTTTCTTTGACCAGCTCCGCAAACTTCTGGCGGTCGGAAACCATCTCTTCCAGACGCATCTTTCCAACGATCTCACGCATGTTTCCTTCAAGGACTTCTCTTGCAACCTTGGCAATATATTCGCTGTCGCGGTTCAGGAAGTTCTGGGATGCTTTCTGGAGCTTCTGCGGTTCGTCCCCGACTTTGATGTTGACGGCTGCATCCACCTGAATATTGATGTAGTCAGCGGTCGGCACGGCATCGCTCGTCTTCACATCGATCGCTACCAGCTTCAGACTCAGCTTGTCCAGCCGCTCAAAGAATGGGAGCTTGATGCCGGCTTTACCGATCAGGATCCGCTGGCCTTTTTGGAAACCGGAAATAATAAATGCGGTATCCGGCGGCGCCTTCACATAACCGCTCGCCAGAATGGCAAGAATGATCACCACAACGGCGATCACGGCAATCATGGTTGCATGTTCGAATACAAATTCCATCTTGTTTCCTCCCTTTTTTCTGCGGATGCTTTTCGCTCCGCGTTCTGCTTTTGTGTCTGTGTTATTTTCACTATAGCATTTTTTGCGGGATAAATACAACTGCATTATTATTACGATTTTGTAAGATTTCTGTTCGGGCAAAAACAATCCGCTGGAGCAGATTCTGATATGCCTTGCAACAAAAAAACGAAGGAGCTTCTTTTTACAGAAACTTCTTCGCCTTTCCTTTTTTTCACTGATCCTGCTCTTATGCTCTTTCGACAATCTTCTCCAGCGCTTTTGTGATCGCTGCTTTCAGCTCCGTCTGATCTGCCGGTGTCTTGACAGCCAGCTGACGGATCAGTGCTGTTACGTGATCGTCTCCAACCTCACCAAGGCTCGTAACGGCCGCGATTTTTACGTCTACATCGTCTACTTCCAGAAGAGAAGTCAGAATATTAACAGAACCATCATTTCTCGAAGCTGCACAGGCTTTTGCAAGCGCTACCTGCGTTGTCTTGTCTGAATCCAGATACTGTTTTCTTAATTTGTCCCATTTTCCTTTTTCCACCATTTTTTTCAGCTTGTCTTCCGATGCCTCTTTTGAACCAAACATTGTAAATCCTTCTTTCTTTTTGCTCTTATTTTTGGTGGATGCAGCAACTGCCGCGGCGAATCAAAAAGGTTCGTAGTGTTTTTGCTGTCGTCCCTGTCATGTCCGCCACATTGTAACCATGCTCTCGTCCATAACAGAAATTATACTCCTTTTCTTCTGGTTTTTGAACAGAAATACTATAAAGTTTTTATAAAAATTGTTACTTTTTCACATTTTTTTCTTGTTGTTCTGCTTTTTATTTCAGATATCCCGTATATTCCGCCGTATGCAGCAGTTTATTGGCGTTTTCCACGCGCTCCTTGGTCGGCGGGTTGATGCCTTCGAGTTTGTATGGGATTCCTAAGGTTTCCCATTTGAATACGCCGAGGGTGTGGTATGGGAGAACCTCTACGCGCTGTACGTTGTGCAGGCTGTGTAAAAACTCATCGAGGCGAATCAGGTATTCATCGTAGTCGCTGCGTTCCGGGACGAGGACGTGGCGGATCCAGACTGGTTTGCCGATCTCGTCAAGGTAGCGCGCCAGGTCGAGGATGTTCTCGTTGGTGCAGCCGGTCAGCTCTCTGTGCGCCTTGTCGTCAATCAGCTTGATATCGAGCAGCAACAGGTCGGTGTATTTCATCAGCTCATTAAATTTGCTGAAATACGGCTCCTCTCTTGTGAACGGATTTCCACTGGTATCCAGCGTTGTGTGAACGCCGTTCTTTTTTGCCTTGCGGAACAGCTCGATCAGGAAGTCGATCTGCAGCAGCGGTTCTCCGCCGCTTACAGTAATGCCGCCCTTTTCGCCCCAGTAATTTTTGTAGCGGAGCGCCTTTTTCAGCACCTCATCTGCGGTCTGCCAGTCGGCATCTTTCATCGTCCAGGTATCCGGGTTGTGGCAGAACTGGCAGCGCATGTTGCAGCCCTTCACGAAAATCACGTAGCGTACGCCAGGTCCGTCGACGGATCCGAAGCTCTCGATCGAATGGATCGCGCCTTTACCGGGCCATTGTTGTTCTGATTCATTTCACTCATGTTTTTTCCTCTTCTTTCCAACTAACCATCTTTGCATTTATCTGTATTTTCCGGTATTTTTCCATTTCCTGGATGCCCGGAAATTCCTGCCGTTTTTCAGGGTTCTGCTTGATTATACGGAAATCCGCGGTTCTTTTCAAGGCATTTCCATGTACAAAATCGAACACATGGCAGGATAAAAATTTGGTTTGCTATATTGTATTATGATATAGTCTGTGTTATGATCTACTCAACAAGGAGGTGTTCATATGAATCCACAACTCAAAAAGGGCGTCCTCGAGCTCTGTGTCCTCTCCCAGCTGACAAAAGAGGACAAATACGGCTATGAGCTGACAGACGCCATTTCCCGCGAAATGTCCATCGCCGCAGGAACGCTCTATATGATTTTAAAACGACTCAAGGAAGCCGGTTACGTGGAAACGTATCTGCAGGAATCCGCATCCGGCCCTGCCCGGAAATATTACCATCTGACTGAAGCAGGAACAGCTTATCAGCAGGAGAAAAAACAGGAATGGCTGGATTTCACCCAGCAGATCAACCGACTGATTTCAGATGAAACGATCTGACGATAGAAAGGAAAATCATGATGAATACAACGTATGAAACTTATATGAATGCATTGAAACAGGGCCTTGCATCCTTTGATTCTGCCGCCGCAGAGGAAATTTTAAACGATTTCGAATCCCATTTCGCCGACGCCCGCAGCCAGGGTCTCTCCGATGAGGAAATCTGTGCGGAACTCGGCAATGTCGACGATGTCCTCGAATTTTTCCGTCAGGAATATGCCACAACGGAGCAGCCTGTTGCAAACGTGCTGCCACAGGAGAAAACCCACTCCAATTCTGAAGAAACACATCCGAACTACCCGTACGACCCTTCCACCGCCATCACCGCTATGGAAATCTCCCTGCGGAACGCTTCTGCCGACTTTGCTCCGGGCACTTCCGCTTCGGTTGAGTTTGACTTTTCCGGCGACTTCGATCCGGACCGCTTCGAAGCAGGCATTGAGGGCAATACGTTCTGTCTGCGAGAGAAAAAGCTCATCCCTTCCGTATTCTGGAAACATCTTTTCTGCAATAATCACCAGAAAGAGGTGTTCTCCTTCCAGGTGCCGTCTACCGTACAGAAGCTGACGCTCCGCTCTTTGAACGGCGCGGCCGGGCTTGATACCCTCTCCCTTACTACGCTCGAAATTTCCGCCACAAACGGCAAAATCACCGGCGATTCCCTTTCCGCATCCAGCTGCCGCATACAGGCTGCGAACGGAAAGATCGTCCTGACCCGTCTGCGCACAGACAGCCTCGATGTTTCCGCCACAAACGGCAGACTTGAAATCACCGGCGACTGCTCCCGCGCATCCTTAAACAGTGTCAACGGCAAAGTCCTCTTCGAGGGAACCTGTTCCGAGTACCTGACAGCAAGATCCGTCAACGGTTCCGTGAAACTCCATCTCCCGCACGATCTTGCCGATGCGTCCATTCATGCATCCACGACAACCGGAAAAATCCGCCTCGTCTCCAATGGAAGAACGGATTCCTACACAAAAACATTCACCCGCTCCGGTATTTCTGCATTCACCATTCAGGCAAGTACCGTCAACGGAAATATCCTGCTCTCTGACTTGCCGGCAGAAAACTGACAAAAAAGAATGGACTGGATAAAATGTTTTTCTTTAGTCGACTGATATGTAAGAAGAACACTGACTACAAAATCAGTGTCCTTCTTTCTTCCTTTACATATATTTCATAATAGTCGGCAATAATACATTCATATCTATTGGTTTTGCAACATGATCATTCATGCCACTTGCCAAAGCCATCTTCTTATCTTCTT
>ENA-OQHY01000107-OQHY01000107.1-human-gut-metagenome-genome-assembly--contig:-NODE-107-length-45371-cov-5.337680_pt1 | contig 45371 bp, 48 predicted proteins | sample MGYA00242570_ERZ504733 | MGnify/ENA primary metagenome ERZ504733 (study PRJEB26092, sample SAMD00036219) | human gut metagenome | host: Homo sapiens | study: EMG produced TPA metagenomics assembly of... | reverse complement strand
ACAGATTATATATGTTAATTATTAAACAAATAATAATAGTGTTTTTTATAAATTGTCCTATTCTTTACACTCTTTTTTGATTTATGCAAAAAATGCAACTCACAGACTTTTGATAAGAAAAAGGCTTTGACCTTTTACAGTCAAAGCTCATACTTGCCATGGCAATGTCTTGGTTTATTAAGTTTTATCATACTGCTTTATAAAACCTCGGCATATTCCGTGGCAGTATTTTTGTTTAAATTTCGTTTGGATTTTTACTTTATCATTTTTAAAAATTCCTGTTTTGTCAAAAGCTTTGCAAAGCCGTAGTCACGACATATTTTTTGGCAAATCCTTTTTGTTTCATCGTCCATACCGCAGTCAAGGCAAATTACACAGTCATTTCTTCCTCTGCTTATCCATTTTACCTTTGCGGCAGCACTTCGCAAAATATATTCGGCATTTTCACATTTTCCGCTGACGGGAGCAACAAACATAACGGTATTATTTTTTCTGTTACGAAAGAGAAAATGTTAATTCACGGACAAATGCACAAATTCCGATTACGGCAAAAACAACAAGAAAAACAGCCGATACAACATTCATGTAATTCACCTCAATACATTTTATTGCAGATGTTTCAAAGTGTGCGGTATAAATCCGCAAAATGCAGAAACAATATAAAAAGCGGCTAATCCGCAAAAACGAATGAGGAGAATGAATACTATGGAAAACAATGCATATTGTAACCAAAGCATTATGTGCTCGGTAACAAACTGTAAGCATCACAACAGCACAAAGGACTACTGTTCGCTTGAAGCAATCAAGGTCGGAACTCACGAGGCAAATCCGACTGTTTGTCAGTGTACGGACTGCCAGAGCTTTGAAGCAAAGTGCAGCTGCAAGTAATTTGATTTGAAGCTTACACCCTCAGCCCCTCGGACTGGGGGTGTTTTGGCTTTAAAAGGGGATGAATTTGTGGAGATTTTTTCATCGGTGATTTTTCAGATTGCGGTTTTGTTTTCATTTATATTTATCGGTTTTACAATCCGACAGGGCGGATTTTTGCCGGAAAATTCAGCTGAAATTTTTTCAAAGCTTGAGAACAGAATTCTTATGCCCGCCGTTGTAATTAACACATTCCGCACCAATTGTACAGTAAAAAACATAAGCGAAAAATGGGTGTTCATTGCATACAGCACGGGGGTTCTGCTGTTTTGCATTGCAACGGGATTAGTTGCGTCAAGGTTTCTTGGTAAGACGGAATATCTGAAAAAGGTGTACCGCTATTCAATTTCCGTTTCAAATTTCGGATTTGTCGGAACTGCAATGGTGTCGGGAATATACGGCGCAGAAAGCATGGAGCTTTTCGACTATCTTATGTTCACTTTACCGCTTAATCTGTTTACTTATTCAATAGGAATTGCGTGGCTTGTGCCGAACGGACACGGCAAATTTTCAATGAAAAATTTTGTTAATCCGATTTTCGTTTCAATTTTTATCGGAGCAATTCTCGGTTTATTGCCGATCCCGAAATTCAGACTTGTCACAACAATAATCAATTCAACCGCCGCCTGTATGTCTCCGATTGCAATGATTCTGACAGGCTTTGTAATAGGCGGCTACAGCTTTGCAAATCTTTTCGGCAAATGGCAGACCTATGTTGTTGCAGGAATCCGCCTTGTGTTTCTGCCAACGGTTTCGGTGCTTGTGTTAAAGCTTTTTAACGCACCTCAGGAGCAGTTGTTGCAACACTTTGCGCAAATGCAATGCCGCTTGGACTTAACACGGTAATCATTCCGTCAGCCTACGGAAAAAGTCCCGATGACGGTGCAAGTATGGCGCTTGTGTCACAGCTTACGGCAGTTTTTACGATACCGATTTTGTTCTATATTCTGCTTTAACCCTTGATTAATTCCCACTCCATTGGTACAATATAGGTATAAAAACTTTGGAGGTTTGATTATGGAATTATCTGAGGCTTTAAATAACAGAAAAAGCACAAGACATTATATAGATAAAAAAGTTGACAAAAGCCTGCTTGATGAAATGCTTTCGGCGGCAAATCTTGCTCCTTCGTGGAAGAACTCGCAGACGCCGCGCTTTTATGTTGCAACAGGCGATAAAAGTAAGAATGCCGTAAGAGAGGCACTCCCTGAATTTAACAGAAAAAATTCAGAAAATGCGTCCGCATATATCGTGACAACAGTTGTTCTCAACCGTTCGGGTTTTGACAAAGACGGTACTGCCGTGACTGAAATCGGCAACGGCTGGGGATATTACGATCTCGGCCTTAACAATATGGCACTTTTGCTAAAGGCAACCGAACTCGGCATTTCAACCCTTGTTATGGGTATCCGTGACGGTGAAAAGCTCAGAAAAGAATTTGATATTCCCGAAACAGAGGCTGTTGTCAGCGTTATCGCAGTTGGTTACACTGATTCCGAAATCGTAAGACCGAAGAGAAAATCTGTTGAGGATTTTGCAAAATTTTATGAGGACTGAGAGGCTTACATAATGAGTGAATTTATCGAAAAACTGAAATCAAGAAGAAGCGTTCGCAGCTTTAAGTCTGAAATGCCGCCAAAGGAAGTTATTGACGAAATTATTTCCGCAGGTCTGTATGCACCGTCGGGAATGAACAGACAGCCGGTTATTATCGTTGCCGTTACAAACAAAGAAATGCGTGACAGGCTTTCAAGAATGAATGCCGAAATTATGGGAAAAGATGTTGATCCGTTCTATAACGCTCCCGTTGTTCTGATTGTGCTTGCCGATAAAGCTGCGCCTACATATCTATACGACGGTACTCTTGTAATGGAAAATCTTATGCTTGCCGCCCATGATGAGGGACTCGGAAGCTGTTGGATTCACCGTGCAAAGGAAGAATTTGAAAGCAAAGAGGGCAAAGAAATTCTCGAATCACTCGGTATTGAGGGTGACTATGAGGGTATCGGTCACTGCGTTATCGGTTATGTGAACGGTGAATATCCCAAAACTTCACCGAGAAGAGAAAACCGTGTTTTTTATGTTGAATGAGGGAATTTGTTTTTGAAAGGATTGAACAAGGTTGACTTTGCAACAGTTAAAATATGTTGTCACCGTTGCCCGCACAGGCTCAATGAGTGAAGCGTCAAAAGAACTTTTTATTTCTCAGCCGGGACTTACAACATCAATTCGTGAGTTGGAAACGGAAATGGGCATAAAGATTTTTACACGCACAAACAAGGGCGTTGTAACTTCAAACGAGGGTGAAAGATTTCTCGGCTATGCACGACAGGTTCTTGAACAGGCAAGCCTGCTTGAGGGAGTGTATAAGTCGGGAACAAAGATAAAGCAACAGTTCTGCGTTTCAACCCAGCACTACTCGTTTGCAGTCAATGCATTTGTTGATCTTATCCGACGGTTTGCAGGCGAGGAGTACGATTTTTCACTTCGTGAAACCGAAACCTACGAAATTATTGACGATGTTGCAAAGATGAAAAGCGAAATCGGAATTCTTTATCTCAACAGCTTTAACAAAGATGCGCTGATGAAAATTATAAAATCAAAGTCGCTGACATTTACCGAGCTTTTTACGGCAAAGCTCATGTGTTTGTATCAACCGACCATCCGCTTGCAGACAAAAAATCCGTTACTATGGAGGAGCTTGCCGATTATCCGTATCTCTCGTTTGAACAGGGGGAGCATAATTCTTTCTATTATTCGGAAGAAATTTTCAGCACGGTCGGGCGTACAAAAAATATCAGAGTGACCGACAGAGCAACCCTGTTCAACCTTTTAATCGGACTCAACGGCTACACAGTTTGCAGCGGTGTAATCGACAATGAGCTTAACGGTGATAATATAACCGCAATCCCCCTTGATGAAGAGGGCAATATGAAAATCGGTTATATCGAAAATAAAAAGATTCTGCACAGTAACCTTGCCGAGGCATATATTGAGGCTTTAAAGAAACATATTTGATATAAGAAAAACTAATAGCAAACGGCTGATAACAAGTATTTTACAAGTCTGTGAATTCATAATATAATTAACTCATCAAATTTCCACGGAGGTATTTAAGATGAGTAAACAGCACACACCATTTAGATTTGAAACAGTAGGCAGCTTTTTAAGACCCGATTATCTTAAAAAAGCAAGACTTGATTTTGAAAACGGTAAAATCACAAAAGAAGAGCTTACCGCAGTTGAGGACAAGGCTATTCTTGACCTTGTTGCAAAACAGAAAAAAGCCGGTATAAAAGCGATTACCGACGGTGAATTCCGCAGAGCAACATGGCATCTTGACTTCATGTGGGGATTTAACGGAGTTGAACACAAAAAAACCGAAAACGGTGTTACATTCCACGGCGAACAGGCTTTGATTGACGATACATGGCTTTCCGGCGAAATCTCGGTTGACAGTCATCCGTTTGTTGAACATTACAAATTTGTAAAGGCTCTTGAGGATGAAAACACAGTAGCAAAGCAGACAATTCCTGCTCCCGCACAGTTTTTCCAGCAGTTCATCATTCCTGCAAATATTGAAACGACAAGGAAGTTCTATTCGACAGATGAAGAACTTATCAACGATATTGCAAACGGATACAAAAAGGTAATCAAAGATCTTTATGATGCAGGTTGCAGAAATATCCAGTTTGACGACTGCACATGGGGCGTTCTTGTTGCGGAGGGTAGCGTAAACCGCTATGGCGAGGATGCAGATTTTAAGAGTATCAGTGAGAAACTTCTCAAGGTAAACAACCTTGCAATTGAGGGTAAGCCCGATGACCTCGTAATCAATACTCATGTTTGCAGAGGTAACTATCATTCTGCATACTTCAGCAGCGGTGCATATGATCCTGTTGCAGAGAAACTTTTCGGTGAAGAAAATGTCAACGCTTATTATCTTGAGTTTGACGATGAGCGTTCAGGCGGTTTTGAACCGTTAAAATATGTGAGCGGTGACAAAAAGGTTGTTCTCGGTCTTATCACAACAAAGTCACCTGTTCTTGAGGATAAGCAGACTGTAATCAATCGTATTCATGAGGCGGCAAAGTATATTCCGCTTGACAGATTGTATCTCAGTCCGCAGTGCGGTTTTGCATCATGCGAAATCGGTAATAAGCTTACCGAGGAAGAGCAGTGGGCAAAGCTTGCTCTTGTAAAAGAAATTGCAGAAGAAGTTTGGAAGTAACTATATATAAAAAAGCCGACACTTTTCGGAGTGTCGGCTTTTTATCTGCCATAAATCAGTCCTTGCGTTTTGAACTGAATTTGTATGATATAAGGTTGAGGACAAGGAAAAGTAAGATTGCACTGATTGAGTACATCATCATAAATGTGAAATCCACTTCGTTTCCGAAAAGGTTGAGGTTGGTTGCAAACGCTTTTTCTGCCTCTGTGGCAAACATTCCGTGGTCTGCTCCTGCGAGTGAGGTCGAAATATCGTTAATGCACGGACTGACAAGCACATTTCTTATCATAGCCGCAATGTGTGAGCCGGGGATAAGATTTACAAATGTCTGAACTCCGTCCGAAAACTGGCTGACGGGAATGTATGCGCCGATTACAAAACCAATTGCAACCGAAATAAGTGTGTTGAATGCGGCATAGGTTGAATTCTTTTTGAAGAATGACGCAACAAACATAAGAATAAGTACAGCCGAAACAGAGCCTAAAATCACAAGTCCGTATAATTTTAAAAGCTCTCTAAATTCGGGAAAGCTTGAACCCGATATGCACGAAAATGCGATGCCTGCCGTCAGCAAAATTGCGCTGATTACAATTGTGTTTACAACCGCACCCGAAAAGTAGGAGAGAACAACCGTACTGCCCTTTACGGAAGAAGCGTTGTAGTCGTAGTCAATCTTGTTCTGCTTGTCGGAAATCATTACCGAAAGCGAGTTCATTGCAACCGTAACAACAGATGTTCCGATAACGCCCGATACAAGCCATGAATTTACAAGTGCGTTAATCAAATTGTCCTCTGTTTTGATGTTGAAGCCGTCAAGCATTGAAGTCATTGAATCGACATAATTCTGTTTGAGAAATAAAAGATATAATCCGAGTATGATAATCTGTGTCATCATTGAGAAGATAATTGCGGTTTTGTCCTTTAAATATACCTTTATATTTCGTTTTGTCATACCCTTGTATGAGCAAAGTGTTCTTTGAAATTTCATATCAGTCACCCAGCCTTTTACCCGTTACGGTCAGAAACACATCGTCCATATTGCCTTTGATAATCTCAAAATCGACAATTTCAGTATGTTTGTTCGTGATTTCAAGAGCCTGTCTGCTGTTTTTGATTTTGATTTTATACGCATCTCCGACCCTTTCAAAATCAAGATTATCGGTCTTGAGAAGATTATCGTTTTCAGAATTTTCTTCCGTGTACCAAACAAGGCTGTTTGACGAATAATCTTTTTTGAGATTATGCGGAGAATCGTTGGCAACAATTTTGCCCGAATCAATAATCACCACATTGTCGCAGTCAACAGTTTCTTCCATATAGTGGGTTGTGAGGAATACCGTAAGTCCTGTTTCTTTGCGAAGATTGTGGATGATTTCCCACACCTGCAGCCTTGTTTTCGGGTCAAGTCCCGTTGTCGGTTCGTCAAGAAACAGGAGCTTAGGTCGGTTAATAAGCGCCCTTGCAATGTCAACCCGTCTGCGCTGACCACCGCTCAATGTGCCGTATTTTCTTTTGAGAATTTCCGAAAGGTCAAAGGTTTGTGTAAGGCTTTCAATTCTTTTGGCGATTTCTTTTTTGTTGAGTCCGTAATATGACGCTCTCGATTCAAGATTTTCTTTAACGGTAAGCTGTTTGTCAAGTACAGAACCCTGAAAAACAATTCCGATAAGCTCCTTGATTTTGTTTTTTTCTTTGTCAAGGTCATATCCGCCGATTTTAACATTGCCCGATGTTTTTTCAAGCACCGTACAAAGAATGTTGATTGTGGTTGATTTGCCTGCACCGTTAATTCCGAGAAATGCGAAAAACGAACCTTCTTCAACCGTGAATGATATATCATTTACTGCGTGAACATCTTTATAATTCTTTACAAGATTCTTAACTTCGATTATGTTACTCATTAAAAACCCCCTCCTTCTGTCAACATAGTAGCACCTTGCAATTCAAAAGAAAAGCAATTTTAGCTGTGTTGCAAAAAGAGGGGAGTAAGTTGCGATTTTGTATGTCAAAATGCAGTTATTCGTCCTGATAATCCTCGTCTGCGTTAAATTTTTTGAGCGATTCATTAATTGATTTTGCCGTGCTTGTCCGTGTAATGTAGCTGAAAAGAAATGTCAGCAGATACACGGCGGTAATCATTGCAAAAACCAAAAGCGCCATAGGAAAATTCTTGTACCAACCAAGCAAAAATCCCTCGGTCATAACAATTGCCTGAATAAGGCAGAAATGAATGACAATTCGTATGCGAGCCTGCAGTTTGGTGGGTTCTTCTTTAAAGTAAAAAAGCAGAGTCGGAATTGAAGTTACCGCACCTGTTACCATTACAACCCACGGAAAATAGGGGGGATAGTATTTGATTAACGCAATTGAATTTGCAAGGCTTACAACAAAAAGCATTGCAACCGTGATTATGAAAAAGTCCTTTATGACTTCCTTTATAATTTCTTTTAAAGAATCATTCATAACAATACCTCACATTCCAAGCTTTTTCTTCAAGGTCGGCACATACTGCCTTGAAATAATTGCCGTTTCACCGTTTACAAGCTTTGCCTCAAAACGGCTGTTGACAGACGGTGACACGGAACGGATTTTACCGATATTCAGTATCATCGACTTTGAACATCTGAAAAATTTTGTTCCTTTTAAAATTTCTTCAAGCTCGTACAGCTTTTGTTTGGTTTCATAAATATTGTTTTTGCAGTATATAAAGGTTTTGTTGTCAACCGATTCTATGTAGAAAATTTCCTTTGTGTCAAGCTTGAACATCTCGCCGTCTTTTGATGCAAGAAGAAAACTTTTCTGCCCCTTAATGCTGTTTGCAAGCGACATAACCTCGTCGCTGATTTCATGACAGCAAATTATAATTTCTTCCCGTTCCTCAATCCCAACCTGACGGATTGTAACATTAAACATCGCATTCCCTCCGTTCATCAACCATTTTACCATATCAAAAAGAAAATTAACAGTACCGAACCCTAACTTACAAAATTATGTCGGTAAATTACAATTTTTTGTTGAACAAAAATTTTTTTAAATATAATAGAAATTGAATAATACTATTATTGAAAACAAAATATATAAAGAGGTGTAGCAATGAATTTATACGAAAAAGAAATTATTGAAAGACTTTTACAGGTTGATAGAGATATGGCGTTGATTGATACCTCTGATGATGTCTACACCTGTGTTATTGCAGGCGGAAGTGCTCTTGTATTAATGAAGAAAATTTACAGATCAACACACGATATTGATTCAATTGATGCAAGTGATGAAATAAAACAGCTTTTAGAACTGTACAATATAAATATGAATGTAAATGCTTATAGAATAAATTTTCCTGAAAACTATCTTGAACGAATTGTAAAGGTTAATATACCAACAAAGAAAGTTAATTTTTACACTCTATCACTTGAAGATTTGGTAGTGTCAAAATTGTGTGCAATGCGAGGAAAAGATATAGAGGATATCGAAAATGAGTTAGTTTACAATTCCTTAGATTGGGATTTGCTCGATAGACTTGTTGATGATGTTTGTTATGGAATGTTGACTGATTTTGATTAAAAATATTCTTTTAGAACATTATAAAGATTACAAGGAGAGGTTTAAATGAGAGCGTTGACCTTTAAAGGATATCTTCTTTCACAACTACAGGAATTGTCGGGAGTGGGCGGAACATCGTTGTACTCGTTTTCAAAACTTGCCGAAAATAATTTTCGCCTTAAAGATGCTTTATGTCTTTATCTTATGATGTTTACCGATAAAAATTTAAAGAATAAACTTCTTAAAAAGTACGACTATCTTAATGACGGTTGCGAAAAACTTTCGGGAATTACGGACAATAATGTTGAAAAATATGTTTCCGAAAAAGAATTAAGCGAGTACAAAACAATCTATGATAACTACCTTTACAGATTAAACAAACACAATAATGAAACAAAAATTAAAAATTTGATGTATAAAAAAATCTGTGAAGTTAAACAGCAAAAGTGTATTACAAACTACCGCATTTATAAGGAATTGAACCTTAATGCAGGTAATGTCAATTCTTTTCTCAAATACGGCAACACTGATAAATTGAGTGTTGAAACAGTAAGAAAAGTTCTTACATTTATTAATGAATATTAATAAAAATATATTGACAATATAATATTGCAATGATATAATCAGCTAAACAAAAATACTAACATTGTATTGCTTTTGAGAGGTGTTGTTTATGTTTTGGTTAGTTTTCTGGTTTTTGGTGTGTGTTGCAATTCTTGCTTACGGAATTCGCAGAATGGCAAATCACGATTATCGTTTTGGCTCGGGACTTTTCAAGAGCAGTGACAGCAATCTTGACGAAAAGGACGAGTTTGTCGATAAGGATTATTATGACAAAAAGAATCTTTTTAAATAGTATAAAGCAAAATCTAAGGCTCTTGAGTTGTTTTCAAGAGCCTTTTGTTGTGTAAAAACGCTCCCGCATTGTACGGGAGCATTTCTTATTTTATAGCTTTTATAAACTTGTAATACGGCTTTTTGATGCGGGGGAGATTATTGTAAATTTCTTCAATGGAATTATAGTAAGCGTTTTCAATAATCTTCAGTTCATCATCGCTTATCGTGTGATTGCTGAATCTCGCCTTTTCATACACGGATTTCACTTCATCTGTAATCAGAAGATGCGAAATTTTCGTTAGATTTTTAAGTTCTTTATAAATGCAGATTGCCCTTTTATTGTTTCTTCCTGTTTCAAATCTTTGTTTTCTCTTTTTGATAATGATAATTCTTCTTGAGAAAATTGCGATTAAAGCAAGGGCAACAATTCCCAATGACATCATAGCGATTGTAAATCCGTTAAATTCAAATGAAGATTTACTGTCATTTTTCGGTTTTGTGCTGTGAGAAACCGTGCCGTTTGTCGGAGCAGTCGGTGCTGTTGTCGGTTCAACGGTTTTTTGCTGAGTTGTGTCTGTGCTGCCGCCGCTTGCTCTTTGAGAGCCGACATACCTTGCCGGCTGAAACGATGACGGTGTACATTCAAGCGGAATCCAACCCGCCGTATCGCTGTAATACTCAACCATGCGTGAGCGTTGTCGGTTGTTACGGTAACGGTTTGATTTGCGTATGTGGTTGCATAGTAGCCTGTAACATATCGTGCCGGAATCCCGAGTGCCCTCAGCATAAGCGTGCCTGCCGTGGCAAAATGAACACAATATCCCGTGTCGCTCTCGTTGAGAAACCAAGTTGCAAAATCTTTGCCCGACGGCATTTTCGGAGTTTTCAACGAATAGGTTTTACTGTTTGAAATATAGTTCTTTACCATTTCAATCTTTTCGGAAACGGTAAGCTCCGAGTCAAAAAAGCCCTCTTGGTCTGCAATTCTACGCAATTCAATTTGTGCTTTTCTCGGAATCTCAAGATAGGTGTCATACACAAATGCTTTGTAATCTTGCGCTTCGGCTGAATTATTGTATCTGTATGTGTTTTCGGCATAAAACGGATAGTGCGAATAATTAAATTCGTTTTTATCAGTATCGTTTTTTACGCACACATCGGCAACCGAATTGAGATTGTCGGGTAGACTTTCCAAGAAGTAGGGAACATAGGCAATCTTACTTTCATTCAGCATATGAACTCTTGTATCGGTTAAAGCATTGTTTCCGATTGTTGCCGTAAACGGTACGAAATCCTGCGGATATCTTGCGGCATCATTGTCGGAAATGATACTCCATATATTGTCCCTGTAGTCGGCATATGCTGTGCCTTTGAGATAAATATTACCGCCAACTGCCGAAGTGACCGTCATAACAGGTGTATGCGTCTGCGTCAGCGGAGAAATATCGTTGAGATTTTCTTTTTCTTCAAGTGAACCTTTGATTTCATTAAGGTTTTTTTCTGTGGAAGTTTTTCGTCCGTCATCAATATTAAAGCTGTTTTCAATGCTCTGCAAAAGGTTTTCCTGCCAGTCAAATCGCTCATATTTTTCAATCGGATTGAACGCAAGCAAAATTGCCATCACAACAAGCATTGTTCCGAATGAAATTGCCGTAATCACACCGCCCTGTGACGGTCTGAATTTGCGTGTGTTCTTTGAAATGTACAAGGCAATAAGACTTGCAATTGCAATGAAAAGACAAACGAGCGACGGAAGAGTGTTTACAAGAATGAAGCAGGGGACAAGCAGTACCATTGACAGCAATGACGAAATCAAAATACGCTTGTATCGCATCAGACTGATTGTAAAAACTGCACTCAGTATTGCCGAAATAAACACAAAAAGTCCTGTTGCGTTTGTGCCGAGGGTATCTCCCAAAATAATTTTGTTCTGTACGGGAAGATATTGCGAAAGCAGTTTTAAAGCCTGAGTAATAACATAACTCAATTGCTCAAGTATGCTTTCAAGTGAAAACAGCAGAGTAAATACAAAAACAATCATAGTGATTGCTACGCTGATAAACAGCACACCCGACTTTTTGACAAGAGAGGCAAGCAACCCGTAAATTGTGCAGAAAATTGCCGTAGGAACTACTATGATGTACCATTCTGTTTTTATATCAAAAGAGGTGACAAGACAGTAAAACAGGCTTGAAATCAATGTTACGCAGAGAAGGATGTCAATCGTAAAGCTTGTTTTGTTTTTCACAACAAGTCAACCTCCTCACGATCGGCAAAAATATTGTAATGCTGAAAATCATTTGTGTCGGCAACAAAGCTGCTTTCCGTGTTTAGATAGAGTGCGGAAAAATAGTTTAATATATCGTTTTCGCATCTTATCTCAAAAGGATTGCCGCTCCTGTCACAGGCAAAGCAAATGCCTATGCTCTTAATCATATATCGGCAGACATACATCAGCTTTGCAAAAACAACATCATTTTCGTCTGCATTATCTCCGAAAAAAGGCATTATAAGACAGTTCTTGATTATCGGAACATTCGGTTCTTTTACAATCAGCCCATCGCTTTTTGACGAAAGCTTCCAATGAACATTGCGCAGACTGTCACCGTGACGGTATTCACGAAGCTCATAAATTTCGCTGTTGCCGACAGGCTTAGGCTTGTATCCCGTAACCGTGAAATTACTGCTGTCGGGGATAATTTTCGGTTTTTGTTGTTTTGGAAGGACACGAACAAAGCTACGCTTTTTAATCCTGATCGGAAGGAAAAATATACCGAGCATATCGTAAATTTTACCGTTTTTGCATACAATGTCAAGCTGTCCGCAATGCTGTGTAAGACTGTTGCATTGTCTGATTAACGGCTTTGTAAATGTACCTGAAAATCTGATTTTTATGTTTTCACAAAGGTTTGCTGTAAGGTTGGTTGATTTTATATTCAGCGTGAGCATAGGGCAGAAGAGCGGTTTCTTCTTCTTGCCTGATATGGCAATGTAAAACTCATCCTTGATAAAAACATTTTCTTTTGCAAAAATTTCAATATCGGAGCGTACACTCCGAATCATAAAAGGCAGACTCAGCAAAAGCGAGATTATCGGAATTGAAACAACCGTCAGGAACAAAAACCATGAGAACCAGGCGTAATAAAAAATGCTGAACAAAAATGTTCCTGTCAGCAGACAAAGATAAATTATTATGTTCCTTATCATTTTTCAAGTCCTCGGTTTTGGAGTTTTTCTGAGAATTTCGTGCAGAATTTCTTCGCTGTTCTTTTTTGATGCAGAGGCTTTTGCGTTGAGAATTATCCTGTGGTTTACGGTGCAGATAAAAATATTCTGCACATCTCTCGGCACAATGTAATCTCTGCCCTCGGCAAATGCGACAGCCTTTGCCATATCGGTCAGTGAAAGCGTTGCTCTCGGGCTTGCACCTCTTGAAAGCAACGGATGCTTTCTTGTTGCCGAAATGAGTGACACAATATATCGTGCCATATCATCGCTGACAAAAACATTCTGAACCTCCGACTGCATTTCAAGAAATTCATTTTTGGATACAATGCAGTTTACTGAGTTAAGGGGATTTTTACCGCTTCTGTTAAGCAGCATTTTACATTCCGCATCGCTGTCGGGATATCCCATTGAAAGCCTTACCGTGAATCGGTCAATCTGTGAATCAGGCAAAAGCTGTGTTCCCGACGCTCCTGTCGGGTTTTGCGTTGCAATAACAGAAAAAGGCTTTTCAAGCTTGAAAGTGTTGCCTTCAACAGTGACCTGCCGTTCTTCCATTGCTTCAAGCAAAGCCGCCTGAGTTCTGCTTGAAGTTCTGTTTAACTCGTCTGCAAGAAAAAGATTACAGAATACAGCGCCCTTGTTGAAAGTGAATTTTCCTGTATCCTTGTTATAGACCGCAAAGCCCGTGATATCTGACGGCAAAGTGTCGGGAGTGAACTGTACTCTGCCGTATTCAAGACCGAGCGCCTTTGAAAACGCAACCGCCATTGTTGTTTTTCCCACACCCGGAATATCCTCAATAAGAATGTTACCTCCTGTGAGCAACGCAAGCAGAGTGGTGACAACCGCCCTGTCTTTACCGTTTATTACCTTTTTTACCTCATTGGTTATAAGTTGAAATTTATTCATTATTTGTCCCTTTGTGTTAAATTTGTTGTTATATTTTTTATACAATAATTGAATCTGAGCAACGCTCTCTTTAAATTATATTTGATTTGCTTTTTTATTGCAAGTCTTTTTCGTAAAATACAGACCAACTACAGATGTGAAGATATGTTTTTAGGTTATGCAGAATATATGCAAAAAAACGGCAGTCCGTAAAGAACTGCCGTCTGAAAATTAAATTGACAAATAAGAATTAAACTGTTAGAATAAGACCGTGATACCTGCATTAAACGGTAGGCGGTTTCTCCTCACAAGAGGAGGTGGTAACCATGACAATTTCCGATGTATGTTTACTCGGCACTTTAATCGTCAGCGTTATCGCTCTTTGTTACCAAGTCTTTGGCAATAAAAAGTAATTTTTTTATTTACATACATAAATAAAAAAGAAAATAACCGCCCGAATTTCGAAGCTCCGGCGGTTGTTTTCTAACCATAAAGAGTGAGAATCCGCTTATCGCAGGTATCTCTTTCTATAATTATATTATACCAAATAAATAAAAATGTCAAGCATCGTTTTGATACTTGACATTTTTATTCAACCGAAATTATCTTCCGAGAATTTCTTTTTTCTGCTCATGGTTTTCATCGTACAAAAGACCGCAGACAGCCATTTTTCTGATGATATTTTTAACGGTGAGGTCAAGACCTGTGTTTTCCGAATAGTCGGCAGGATAGATAAAATCAACTCTGTCTTTCATCAGCAAGTCCTCAACCTTGCTGTCCTTTTTTCGGTAAACTGCAATTGAATACCCGCCGTAGGCTTTCATCATTTTCATACACGGAACATCTGAAAGACCGTCGCCTATGTAAATCATATTGCAGAACGGAACCCGTTTGCTGTCCTCCGGCATTGAACGGTTGAGGTCAACATCATTTGCAACATCAAGAACACCTTTGTTGATTCTGTAAACAAACTGCGTTTTGTTGGTGTAATTTACATCGGTTTTAGGCCATACGGCATTGCCGTTTTCATCGTAAAGAAATTCACATGCAAAAATGCTTTTGAAGTTTTTGCTGATTTCCGTACCTTCAATAATTTCTTTCATACCCGAAGAAATTACATAATGTTCAACCTGCATTCCAAGCTTTTCGCCAAAGTCGGAAATCCTTTTGAACCAATCCTTTACGCCGTCAAAAAACTCAACATTTTTTCCCATTTCAACAAGGTCATTTCGCAAAAGAGGCATATTCCTTTCACGGGACATTTTTACCATTGCGTACATATACGCAAGAATTGAGTCCATATGTTCGCTTTGACCGAGTTCGTTTGAAAATTTCCAGAACTCGTCTTCGGTCATATTAAGACGGGGGATAAAGCTGTAATCCTGCATATCCTTCGTACATAGGGTACGGTCAAAGTCATACATAATCGCTGCAACGGGCATTCTGTTCATAACCGCTCCTTATCCGACTGTGGTCGGCTGTGTGACGCTTTTGGCAGATGTCGAATCTGCCTGAGTTGTTGATTCCTCTTTATATTGTGTAATTTTAATGCTTTTGATAACAATGTTCTTAACGGGAATGTCATCCTTGTCAACCTTAGCCGAGGCGATTTTGTCAACAACATCCATTCCGTCAATTACCTGTGCAAATACCGTGTAGCCTCTGTCAACCGCATTGTATGCACCGTCAAGATAGGCGTTTCCGCCGTTTTCCTCATACAGCTTTTTAACGCTGTCGGGAACGCTGTCGGTATCGTAACAGTTTGTGCCGTTTTTCTCAATGAATGCAGTCAGAAGGTTTGAATCCTTGTAGTTTGCAAGCTGGGTTTTGATAGAATCCCATTGACTTGCAAGATGTTCCCAGCCGCCTTCATTCTTATATGTTTCGGCAGTTTTCTGATTGATAAAAAATGCACTTTCGTTTGTGTCCGCACCTGTGTTTGACATTGCAACAGCGCCTCTGATATTGAAAAGCCTGTCGCAAAATTCATCTTCAAAAGCCTCGCCGTAAGAGCTTGTACCGCAGTAACCGCCGTTGATCATAAAGTCTTTTGTTACTTTGCTGAAAAGTGAATTGTTATACTTTCCTGCTTTTGCAAGGTTTACAAAGTTTGTAACGGCCTTTGGTGCCTGTTCGGGGAAAAGCCGCATTGTTATGTCACCGTATGAGGTGTGAACAACTGCGATTGTATCGCCGTTCTTCGGCATATCAAGCTGAAAACCGACAGGGTTTGAATCGTGAATAATGTTCGGATTGATTCCGAGAGTAGCGGTATCAATGCCGATGCTTTCAAGATAGTTTTGTGCGGTAGGTTCATCAGCCGTGCTTACGGCAGTAGTTGCAGGTGTTGTTTCGTCGGGAGTCTGCGAGACTTCAGCCTTCTTATCACCGCAACCCGAAAATGCCAATGCAGAAACACACATAATTGATGCAACCGATACGGCACACATTTTTTTAAGATTGTAAGTATTCATAGATTTGTTTCCTTCCTGTCAAGCCTCGTTGTTATGTAATGTTTCCAAAAAACAACCTCGGCTCTTCTAATCTGGATTTTATTCTAAAACACACACATTTTTTATACCATAATCACAAAGTGCATTTATGGTACAATCACCCATCGAAAATTTTGCATGGCAATTTGAGGGGGATATAAATTCGTATAATAAGCACTCAACAAAAGCTCAGATTTCATCGTACTTTTCGTGCCTATTATATCATAAATGAAATAAAAATGCAAGTTTGCCGCTTTTTATGAAGGAAAGCGTAGCAAATGCAATAAAATTTTTCTGCAAAAAATTGCGTCCGTGTAATAAGACAGAAAACTATTTCATATGATTTTCTGTAAACCTAAATATGACGGAGGCTTTAAAATGTCAGAATATTTACCCGAAGGAAAACTTATATCCGAACAGGAAAACATAAATATACTTCACTCATTAAAGATGCTTGAGGATGCAAAAAACAGCGAAAAGATTCTTGAGGCAAAGGCTTGTGTGTGCGACAGCAGTCACAACCTTATTGTTGACCTTGCAGGCATAAAAGGCATAATTCCGAGGGAGGAGGGTGCAATCGGAATTAAGGACGGCTCGGTTCGTGACATAGCCGTGATTTCAAGGGTGAACCGTCCTGTCTGTTTCGTTGTCACCAACATAACCGAGGACGAAAACGGCAAACCGATTGTAATGCTCTCCCGTGAAAAAGCACAACGCAAATGCCTTGACGCATACATTTCAAGGTTACGATGCGGAGATATTGTGCCTGCCCGCATAACTCATCTTGAAAACTTTGGTGCATTCGCAGACATAGGTTGCGGAATTGTTGCACTTATGCCCATTGACACAATTTCGGTTTCGAGGATTGAACACCCTGCCGAGAGATTTACTGTAGGAATGGATATCAAAGCCGTTATCAAATCTGTTGAAAACGGTCGTATAAGCCTCAGTCACAAGGAGCTTCTCGGCACATGGGAAGAAAATGCCGAAAGGTTTTGTGCCGGTGAAACCGTGTCGGGAATTATCCGAAGCGTGGAAAACTACGGTGCTTTTGTGGAGCTTACACCAAATCTTGCAGGACTTGCAGAAACAAGAGAGGGAGTCCGTGCAGGTCAGCAGGCAAGCGTTTACATAAAAAGTATCATTCCCGAAAAAATGAAAATCAAACTGATAATTATTGACACCTTTGATTACAAATATAATCCGAAATGCCCCGAATACTATTGCGACAGCGACCGTATCGACCGTTTTGTATATTCACCTGAAAATTGTCGGAAACGGGTTGAAACAATATTCGATACCTGAGTTGACAGAAAAACTCCCGAATGATATTATTTAATTGTGAAATCGAATTATTGTTCGGGAGGTTTAATATGCAGTTTACGACATCCGAGATTATTGTGCTTTTATTTTGTGCAATAACGCTTATTGCCAGCGTTGTCACATTAATAATAGTTCTCAAAAAGAATAATAACAACAGAACGGAGGACGAACTTCAAAGGATATTGCTCAATCAGCAAAGCTTTGCACAGTCGCATAATGACAGGGCGATTCAGCTTGAACAAAGACTTCACAGCTTTTCAGCTGACAATGTTCAGAGCCTTGAAAATATCAGACGCTCGGTTGATGAAAAGCTTGAAAGTATAAGGCGGGAAAATCTCCGTCAGCTTGATGAAATGCGACAGACAGTTGATGAAAAGCTTCAAAAAACACTTGAAGAAAAAATGAATAAGTCTTTTTCGCTTGTCAACGAAAGACTTGAACAGGTTTATAAGGGGCTCGGCGAAATGCAAACGCTTGCGGTAGGCGTGGGCGATTTGAAAAAGGTTCTTTCAAATGTCAAAACAAGGGGCATACTCGGCGAAATTCAGCTTGGTGCAATTCTCTCCGAAATCCTTACAAAGGAGCAGTATGAGGAAAATATTGCAACAAAAAAAGGCTCAAAAAATGTTGTTGAGTTTGCAATCAAACTGCCCTCTGACGGTGCCGGCACAGTATATTTGCCTGTTGATTCCAAATTTCCGGGCGATACATATTCTGCTCTCCGTGATGCGGTTGAAAGCTGTGACAAGCAACGCATTGAATCGGCACAAAAAGCACTTGTTCAGCGTATAAAGGGCGAGGCAAAGGATATTCACGATAAGTACATTGATCCGCCGAACACAACAGAATTTGCGATTATGTTTCTTCCGTTTGAGGGGCTTTACAGCGAGGTTGTCAATATGGGACTTGTTGAAGTTCTTCAGCGTGAGTACAAGGTGAATATTGCAGGTCCGAGTACAATGGCGGCTCTGCTCAATTCGTTGCAAATGGGATTCAAAACTCTTGCCGTGCAAAAGAGAAGTGCTGAGGTTTGGAAAATACTCGGCGGTGTAAAGACCGAGTTCGACAAGTTTAATGATGTGCTTGTAATGACACAGCAAAGACTTGATCAGGCAAACAAGGAGCTTGACAAGCTTGTCGGAGTTCGTACCCGTCAAATTCAGCGTCAGCTTAAAGATGTTGAATCGGTCAGCCTGTCGGAACAGAATCTTTTTGAATAAGCAAAAATTAAGGCGAAACAGACACAAATCTGTTTCGCCTTCGTTGTTACTGTTGATTAACCTTTGTAGTCAATCCATTCGTCGTCAACCCATTTTTGCTTTGTATCGTTCCATCTTCTGTACTGGAGCTGTCCGTGACTTCCACGACGCCATTTCTTGTAAATTACATCAGCTATCGGCTGAACAGAAGTTGAATCGGCACCGCTCTCCAAAGCTGAACTGTCAGGAGTTGCAACTTCAACAACTGCAACGCTGTCGGGGGTTGAATCTGTTTTTGCTGCACTTGCAACCATAACGGTTCCCTGCGCGATAATTGCTGTCATAATAAATGCTGTAAAAATTCTTGCGGCTTTCTTTTTCATCTGTTATTTCTCCCTTAATATAAGACAATATTTATAGCAGCCGTTTTCTACATCGGAGTATGGAATAATAATAGAATCATCTTTTGTATAGACAACGCCTTTCTTTTTATTGTAAGGCTTAAAAATAAGGTGAGTGGTTTTGTCTTTTTCAACATACACATACATATTTGTTTCGTCATATACTTTGACATTATTGTTGTATTCGCCCGATGATACAAGATCGGCTACACAATCCTCGTATGTAGTATCCCACCCCGGAATAATCAAAACACAGTATGACGCAAAGAATATCCCAATGGAAAGCAAAATCGCAAAAGCTGTAAAAAAAGTATTTTTGATTGTCTGCTTTTTGTTTGGATACAGAATCATTTCCATTCTGTGTATATTCTTTTTGTTCTTTTCAATTGATGCAAAGTTCATTCCGATAAGAGCACTTTTTAGGTTGCACTCATTTTGTTTATCTGAATTCTCTTCTTCATAGCACTTTTTCAGTTCGGTAACAAGTACCTGACCGTAGTTGCACCGTTCATAATCGTCAAGTGCTTTTGTAACACGCTTGTCGCATCTGAGTTCGAGACAAAACGAAAGGTCTTTTTTTAACAAATACACCAGCGGATTCCACCAGAAAATTCCGCAATAAATTTCAGTCAGCAGCTTTATCCATATATCTTTGTTTTTGATATGACAACATTCATGCGTCGCAATAAAATTAAACTCTTCATTCGCAAAAGTTTGGTTTGGAAAAAGAACAACAGGCTTAAAAAATCCGTATGTAACAGGAGATGAGATTGAATCTGAAATCCTGAGTTTAACCATGGATTTTATTTTGCACTGTTTTGCAACAGTGTCAAGCTGAGCCTGTAATTCAGGTTTTGGTTCAATAACCGTTTTCTTCAGAATTTTTATTGCTTTGTAATACTTGTATATCGCCCGAATAATAAGAATTACAGTTACCGCAATCCATATTGTGAGAATCAGGTTGAGCCATGTAAACTTTGGCACAAAGAAATTTTCTTTGTCAGGCGTTAATGCGTCAATTACTACAGGATAAAAACTATGATCTGAAATTGTATTTGTAAACCCAAATTCAAACGGCAGAGCCATTCTTACAAATGTTACAGCATACAATCCCAAAATTGTATAAAGACCGCAGTAATTACAAAAAGCAATCTTTTTTCTGAAAAAGTAAAGCAGCACTATAAAAATGCTGCTTATTGCAATAGAAAACAAGAATGAATAAAAACTTATTTGCATAAATTATTTGCCGAGTTCTTCACGGCGCTTTTTAAGGAGAGCTTCAAGCTCATCAAAAACATCTGAGCTTTCGGTTCTCTCAATAAGCTCTGAGAAGAGAGTCGGAATATCGCTGTCGGCAAATTCGGTCTGTCCGAAATCTGCTTGATTGCATAAGCGTCCTTTGTCATTGTAGGAACAAAAGTACGGGCATAGTTCTTAGTCATTTGCTTAACGCCGACAACCTTAATCATGTCCTTCTTGAGAAGAGAATTGATAAGAAGATTAATGTAACTCTTTTTCCATGTTTTGTTTACTGCCTTCTTAACAATTTCCGAGCTTGTGAGCGGCTCATCGAGGTCCCACAATAAGTACATAATTTCTTCTTCGCTTTTAGTAAGCATGATATTTACCTCCAAAATTAAGTTTATAAATAATATTAAGCATTTAACTTGCCTTCATTATACTATTTGGTACAGAAAAAGTCAATAAAAATCTTAAAAAATTATGCGGTTCAGGATAAAACTAGCCAATTTTGCACATATTGTCAAAAAATGACTATAAAAATGCGGAAGGTTGTATATTATAAAAAGCATAATATTATGGTTTATTCACGAAAATTCTGAAAAAGCACAACAAGTCACCGCAAAAATTATTGCGACGACTTGTCTTTTTATTGAAAATATTCAATTAAGCTGTTTTTATTCCGTAATCTTTTTCTGTACCTTTTTATCGTGGATAAATCTTGCAAGATACACCGCAGGGGTGTCGAGCAGACTTGTGAAAATGTAGATTACATAGCTTGAAAGGAAGATTGTAACAAGCGTTCCGAAATCATAAGTTCCCCAGAATGCAAAAGCGGTGAAGAGGGCTGTGTTCAGAATCTGACTGATGAGCGTTGAACCGTTATTTCTCAGCCACAAAAATCTTCTCTTGTCACCGAATTTCTTTTCCGTGAATTTCCACCACTTGTGATAGAGCCACACATCAAACAGCTGACTGATCGCATATACAGTAAGTGATGCAAAAATCATTCGGGGAGTGTTTGAGAAAACCGCCTTGATTGACGGCATAATCGTGTCGTTTGGACTCGGATTGTAAAGCATCCAGCTTTGTGAAAGCACAAGAAAAAATACCGATGACAGTATTCCCGTAAGAACCGCCTTGTTGGCGGCTTTTTGCCCTCACATTCCGAGAGAATGTCCGTAATCAAAAATGTTACCGCAAAAAGCACATTTCCGAGAGTCTGTTCCATTGAAAAAGCGTTTACAAGGATTAAAGCCTCAATGTTCGCAAGAATTGTTGCTACGGCTGAAACGCAGTAAAGTCCCGCTTTTCCGAAAAGCGCATAACCCAAAAGTGCCATACCGTATATGAATACCACCGAGAATATAAGTAAAAGTTCATTTATCATATCAGTCACCTACTCCGAAATCCGTGTTGTTAATTAAAATATCCGTTCTTGGGTTATCCTTATATACAGGATAGATCTTCTGCATAAACTCTTTTATGACAGCTTTGTCGGGTTCAACTTCCGTTGTGTTGTCACACATAATGTTAACGCAAATTCGTTCAAAATATTTTAATCCCAACTCAATATCCTTTTGCATGGTTTCGGCTGTCTGACCTTTAATTCCGAAAAGGAAATTAGCTTCGTCGAAATTCTCAGCAATAACAGCGGGACTGCTCTCTTTGATTCCTTTTTTCAGAACATTTTCTCTGAAATCACAGTCAAAGGTTTCAAGACCGAGCTTCATTTTCAAATCAAAATCCGCAAAATCTTTTCTGAGCTGACTGATTTTGTTCCGATAAAGATAATGTGCCTCAAAATGAATGGTATTTATCTTTTTTTCTTTGCACACCTGTTTGATAAAATCAAGTGTTTTTTTGTCAAGCTCAAAAACCGAGCCTGAGTTAATGACCTCAAGGTCACCGAAAATTCCCGTAACTTTTTCAAGCACGGCTTTGTTAAGACGAAAGTTTTCGTCCTCGTCACTGCACCTGTCGGTGTAGTAGTCGCAGAAGATGCATTTTCTGTAAACGCAACCGCTTCCACGCAGAAGAACAATCTCCCGATTGTTCTTTTCATTAATAATACTGTATCTCTCCATACTCTCTTTCCGGCACAAAAAAGCACCCACACAAAAGAGGGTGCAAAAAGGGCGTAAAAAGCCCTGTGCCTTTCTCCTTAGTTTTGATAGAAGGAGCAGCCTATTGGCGTCCTTCCGGCAGGATGGTTACGAACTGCCACAGAGTATGCTATCACAAATTCCGTTTTATGTCAACTGCAATTTATTATTGCATTATATATGTTTAAGAGGTATAATGAAAAGCGAAAATCAAGTGCAAAGTAACTTTTGAGTGACTTTGCAGGCTCAAAATTCCATATGGGAAAATTAGCGAATATTGTCATAAATTCCCGAAAAAAACAGCCTATTTTCTTGTATTTTTTAGTTGACAAAGGGACAAACCTTTTGTATAATAATAAACAGCGTTTTAATATGTGTCTATGCTGTCAAGAGGTGCAGATATGCTTTTTGAGCTTAAATCCGTCTTTCAGAATGACGGTGAAGAAAAACAAGTTGAATATAACCTTGACTTGTCAGGTCTTGATGTTGACGGAGTTTATCCATTCAAAACTCCCGTTGTCGTGACTGCCAAAGCAACAAACAGAGCAAGTTTGATTACTCTTGTAATCAATGCACACTTTGATTACAGCCGTGACTGTGACCGTTGCGGTGAGCCTTATACAAGAGAGATGAATATGAGCTTTGAACACAGGCTTATTCAGACTCTTGCCGATGAGGAAAATGATGACTATATTGAAACACCTGATTTTACACTCGAGCTTGATGATGTTGTAATTTCTGACATTTTTCTTTCGCTCCCGTCAAAGAATCTTTGCAGGGACGATTGCAAAGGTCTGTGTCAGATTTGCGGACAAAACCTCAACAACGGTGAATGTTCCTGTGATAAGCGTCAAACGGATCCAAGACTTGAGATACTTAAACAGTTGATTGACTAAGATAAATTTTGTAAGGAGGTTTTTGTAATGGCAGTACCCAAGAACAAAACATCACACGCAAGAAAGAGCTCAAGACGTTCAACAGTATGGAAGATTAATGCTCCTGAACTTACTGCTTGTCCTAACTGCGGTGAATTAACAGCAGCTCATAAGGCTTGCACAAACTGTGGTATGTACAACGGCAGACAGGTTGTTGTAAAGAAAGACGAACAGTAATTTTTATTACAAACATTACGGGCGGCAGTTATCTGTTCGCCCTTTTGTTTTGCAAATTTTACCGTATATCCAAAAACAATTTGCAAACCTGTTGATTAAAAACGGTATTTTGTGTAGAATAAAAGTGTATGTAAAAATATTTTGCGAGGTGAAGGTGTGGCTGTTAAAATTTTTGATGTCACAACCGGCAGTCATGCCGACAAAGCAGGGATAAAAAAAGGGGAAACCCTCCTTTCAATCAATTCAAACGAGATTGTCGATGTTCTTGATTACCGATTCTATCAGGTAAACCGCAAGCTTACTCTTGAGGTTGCGGATGAGGACAAAAATGTTCGTACCATAGAAATGACCAAGGGAGAATATGAGGAAATCGGTCTTGAGTTTGAAACCTATCTTATGGACAAACAGCATTCGTGCCGTAATAAGTGCATTTTCTGCTTTATTGACCAGCTTCCGAAGGGTATGCGTGAGTCGCTCTATTTTAAGGATGACGACAGCCGACTTTCGTTTTTGTTCGGCAACTATATCACGCTGACAAATATTACAGAGCACGAAATTGAACGAATTATAAAAATGCACATAAGCCCGATTAATGTGTCGGTTCACACAACAAACCCCGAGCTTCGTTGTAAGATGATGAATAACCGCTTTGCAGGCGATACATTGAAATATCTCAAACGCTTTGCAGACGCAGGAATAACGCTTAACTGTCAGATTGTTTCCTGTCCCGGAATTAATGACGGTGACGAGCTTGTCAGAACGTTGACCGATCTTGAAAATCTCGGTGTTAATATGACTGCGATTGTTCCTGTCGGACTTACACGCTACCGTGAAAACCTTTATCCGCTTGTTCCTTATAATAAGGAAACGGCAGGGCAGACAATTGATATAATTGAAAAAATGGGTGATGAGTGCGTCAAAAAGCACGGCAGACGAATTTTCTTTCCGGGTGATGAATTTTACCTCCTTGCCGAAAGAGAAATCCCGTCACCTGAATTTTATGAGGACTTTTCCGCTCTTGAGGACGGAATCGGTATGATTGCGTATCTGACCGATGATGTCGGCTGGAAGCTTGAAGAGCTTGATGCAGACGAAAGCCTTTGCCATAAGGTAACAATTGCCTGCGGCGAGGGAGTGTTTCCATACATGAAGCGGATTATGTCGATGATTAACGAAAAATTCCCGAATATAACTATAAATACAAGGGCGATTAAGAACAACTTTTTTGGCGGCGGAGTAAATGTGTCGGGACTTGTCACGGGCGGTGATCTTATTGATCAGCTCCGTGACGATGACCTTGGCGACAGGCTTATTATCACGTCATCAATGCTCCGTTTTGAAAACGATTTGTTTCTTGATGATGTTTCAACAGATGATGTTGAACGGGAACTCGGTGTAACTCTTGTTCCCGTCAATAACAACGGAAACGACCTTGTAGAGGCTGTAATTGCAGGAAAGGACTGATAAGATGAACAAACCCGTAATTGCCGTTGTCGGCAGACCAAATGTGGGAAAGTCAACGCTTTTCAATAAACTCATCGGTCAGAGATTGTCAATTGTTGACGATACTCCCGGTGTTACCCGTGACAGAATATACGGTGAGGTGGAATGGTGCGGAAAAACTGCCTTTATTGTTGACACAGGCGGTATTGAACCGAAATCAGATGATATTATTCTTGTGCAGATGCGCCGTCAGGCTCAGCTTGCAATCGACACGGCTAATGTTATTATTCTTGTAACAGACTGTAAGTCGGGCATGGTGGCAACGGATATGGATGTTGCGCAGATGCTCCAGAAGTCGGGCAAGCCTGTTGTGCTTTGTGTAAACAAGTGTGACACACTCGGCGAACCGTCACCTGAATTCTATGAGTTTTATAATCTCGGTTTAGGCGATCCTATCGAGGTTTCAGCCGTTCACGGTTACGGTACGGGCGACCTTTTGGACAAGGCTTTTTCAAGCTTTGATTATGATGAAAATGCGGAAGATGATGACACAATCATCAATGTTGCGGTAATCGGCAAGCCGAACGCAGGCAAGTCATCTCTTGTAAACAAAATCACAAACGAGGAACGCTGTATTGTGTCCGATATAGCAGGCACAACCCGTGACACAATCGACACGCTTGTTGAAAATAAGTACGGAAAGTTCAACTTTACCGATACCGCAGGACTTCGCCGTCAGAGCAAAATATATGATAATATCGAAAAATACAGTATTATCCGTGCAAAAATGGCTATTGAACGCAGTGATGTGTGCGTTATTATGATTGATGCGACAGAGGGCGTTACGGAACAGGATACCAAGGTTGCAGGTCTCGCGCATGAGGCAGGCAGAGCGTGTATAATTGCCGTAAACAAGTGGGACGCTGTCGAAAAAAACGATAAGACAATGCAGGAGTTCCGCAAAAAGCTTGACGCAGATTTTGCGTTTATGTCATATGCGCCAAAGGTATTTATTTCCGCAAAAACAGGTATGCGTATCGACAGGCTGTTTGAATATATCATAAGCTGTAATGACAGTGCAAACCGCAGAATCAGAACAGGTATGCTCAACGAGCTTCTTGCACAGCTACAACAAGAGTTCAACCGCCGTCGGACAAGGGTAAGCGACTTAAAATTTTCTATATGACTCAGGCTTCCGTAAAACCGCCGACATTCGTTTTCTTCTGCAACAATGCACAGCTTTTCCACTTCTCATATCAGCGTTATCTTGAAAACAGAATCCGTGAGGCTTTTGCTCTTGAGGGTACGCCGATCAAAATTGTGGTAAGAGAGAGAGGAGAAAAGTAATGGAGCATATTTCGGCAATTTTAGCAAACTGCTGGTGGATGATTCTGCTTTCGGCATTGATTGCGTATCTTCTCGGCAGTATCAACACGGCTGTCCTTGTCACAGGCATTGTGACAAAGGGCAAAAAGGATATCCGTCAAATGGGCAGCGGCAATGCAGGCTTTACAAATGTACTGCGCAGCGTCGGTAAAGTTCCGGCAATCATTACCATTGTGTGTGACGCACTGAAGTGTATTATCGCCGTGCTTATCGGAGGGTTCATCTTCTCGTTTGCATCGGTTGCATTTCAGGGTGAAAGCCCTATTTTTATAAACGAGCTTATCAACTGCGGAAAATATGTTGCAGGTATTTTCTGTATTCTCGGACATTCATACCCCGTGTATTTTCACTTTAAGGGCGGCAAGGGTGTTGTAACCGCCGCCGCTCTTATGCTGACAGAGGATTGGCGTGTATTCATCGCAATTATTGTAACCTTTCTAATTATCTTCCTCTGCTCAAAAATTATATCACTTGCAAGTGTTCTCTGTGCGATTCTCTATGCGCCTTACACTTTTGCAATGACATTTATCTTTGACTTCATAATTTACAAGGATTATTCTCTTACATATGTAATCTTCTCAACTGCGGCGGCTCTTTTAATCGGCGTTTTCGTTCTTGTAAAGCACAAAGAAAACATCAAAAGACTTCTTAAAGGTGAAGAAAAGAAAATTACAGCCAAAAAATGACGGCAGTATTGACCGAAAAGTGATTTGGTTGTACAATAACTTTGGTATGATATTTGTTATATTTTAAATGTTTCTGATACGGAAAATAAATTATATTGAGAGGTTGAATTAAAATGTCAGATTGTATTTTCTGCAAAATCGTTGACGGCTCAATTCCGTCAAAAAAAGTTTATGAAGACGAAAAAATTCTCGCTTTCTATGATCTTGAACCACAGGCTCCCGTTCATGTGCTTGTAATTCCAAAGGAACACATCTGCTGTGCAGATGCAGTTAATGAAGAAAATGTCGGCAATATTGCTCACATTTTCACTAAAATTCCCGAAATTACAAAATCACTCGGACTTACAAACGGTTACCGTATTGTAAATAACTGCGGTGAGGACGGCTGTCAGAGCGTAAAGCATATGCATTTCCACATCCTCGGCGGCAAAAAGCTCAACGGCACAATGGCATAAGAAGGGACTGCAATAATGGATACATATAAGATTAATATTGAAGGACTTGACAGAGAACTCAGAAAATTCCCTGTAAACGATAAGCTTGATATTGCCGCATTTATTATGTTTGGTGACATTGAGATGACAGAGGTTGCCGCAAGAGAACTCCTCAAGCGTGTTCCCGAACACGATGTTGTTGTGACTGCCGAAGCAAAGGGTATTCCGCTTTGCTATGAAATGGCTCGTCAGGGCTGCAGAAACTATGTTGTCGCAAGAAAAAGCGTTAAGGTTTATATGGGCAATCCTATCGGAGTGACCGTTAATTCAATCACAACAAAAAACGAACAGAAACTCTACCTCGGCGAAGATGATGTAAATCTTCTCAACGGCAAGAGAGTTCTTCTTGTTGATGATGTAATTTCAACAGGCGAAAGTCTTCACGCTCTTGAAACGCTCGTTGAAAAAACAGGCGCAAATATCGTTGGCAGGGCATCAGTCCTTGCCGAAGGTGATGCCAAAGACAGAGATGATATCATCTTCCTCAGCGAACTTCCGCTTTTCTTTAAGTAATACTGAGTAATTATAAAATCAAATTTAAACAGCTGTTGAAGTGTGCAGATTATACCGTCCGCATATTTTGACGGCTGTTTTCTTTTTTATACCATAGATATAAAGTGTAAAAATTAAAGTGTAGAAATTGTTCAACTTATAAATGATTGAATAGAAACAGTGGTGAATAGGTAATTTAATGAGAAAGATAGCAGCAAAATTAACAAAAATAAAAATATTTTTAAAAAATAATATTTATATTGACAAATGAAATTCTATATGATATTATAAAAATACCAAAAATGATATACTTGAGGTGATAAAAATGGACTAATTGTTTTTTGTAGATAAAAATAACCAAATAAATAATAAAAGGAGATGCCATTATGAAAAAAATTAAAGCGATTATTATATGTTTGTTATCATTGTTGCTTATTACTGTATGTATTCCAATATGTAATGCAGTGGATTTATATGTCGATATAACTTCGGTTATTCCAAATGATGCACTTGAATATGCAAAAACCAGACTTAATGCTTTGTGTTCTACAGCTGTAAACGATCAAGAAAACTTTGATATTGATGTACCAAGAGATTCTAATTTTGAGATTGGTACTCCATATGTTATTTATTCAGTAGAAAATAACGGTAATCAGGATGAAATATATTATATGCCTGTGATACAAGATGATGCTGTTTGTATGATCCTTAATGTTATGCCTTGCAATGATAGTTACACTGTTTCACTAGAAAAAGGTATGTCTGAACAATTAAATTCTATAGGTTACAAGAACGATGATACATATATATTCTATTTTAAGAATGACAGTTTATATGCTGAAAATGAAAATTCTGTCCATTTAATTGATTCATCTATACCATACTTTGAATCATCAGAAAACGGCCAAACAAACTCAATGGAATTTGAGAGGTTGTCTTATAGTCAAAAGATTACTAAGATAAAAAATTCATATTCTAAAAACAATAAACCAAATTTAATAAATTATGATTCAGATGTTAAAAATTTGGGAAGAGGATTTTCAAGTAATAAGGGTGGAATTGTTACTCTTAATACGAAAGGATGTACTGTTCCACAAGGTAATTATGGTTTGTGTTGGGCTGCTTCTGTTGCTACAACAGTCAGATATTTAAATTATAGTAAATATTCATCATTGACGGCAAAACAAGTTGCAAATAAAATGGGAATAGGATATAATGATGGTGCAACAGATCTTGAAATAAAAGAGGCGTTGAAGAAGTATGGTCAAACATACAAATGTAAAACCGGACAATTAACCTTTTTGGAACTCCAGAATAATATTGTAAAGGAATACCCTTTAATAATGACTTGCATAAGCGGTACGGACGGACATGCTGTTACCTGTGTTGGGTATACTACCTATGGAGGAATAAAACAGGTTACATTTTGGAATTCAGGAAATAAACAGATGACAACAGTAGAATATCAAACCGGTGGTACGAAATTTGCATATGCAGGAAAAAGTTTTGTATGGAAAAATTCCGTTTATCACACATAATCCTTATGTGTACATGGGATGGAGGTTGAATTATGAAAAAAGTATGTTTATGCCTTGCTTTTGTGTTGGCAGCGGTATGTATTCTATGTTCCTGCTCTGATTTACCTGCACCAAGTACCTCTGAAACCGTGAATCCTTCCGTAGATGTTACTTTGAAAAAGTGGGAAGATTGCGGAGCGAGTATTGATAAAGCGGAAGAAATTTCCGGAATTAAGTTTGGCGAAAGTTTGAAAAATATTGTAAGTGTAAGAGCTATTCCATACACGGCGATCGAAGTGGTTTGTTCGTTAGATAAATCTGCTTCTGACAATACTGTGACCTTGCGCAAGGCTGTCAGCTATGCTGTAAAAAACAGTGAAAATCTCAGCGGAGTCAATACAAACGGACTTTCTCCCACAATGGCGACTTTTGAAATTAAGGGTGCGAATTTTGTAAATGAAAAAGGTGAAACTGTAGTAGGAGAATATAATGATAACAATTATAAATATTCTTTTTATTGCAAAAAAGGATTGAATGGTAACCTAGTGTATAATTATATTAAAAAAATGATTACTGAATAAGGATTGATTTTTATGAAACGGCTGTTTGGACTTATAGGATTTACTTTCCTGTTTGTCCTTTCAGCCGTTTTTTATTCGGATTTTAATGAAATTGTCTTTGCGATTATCGGCTCATTGGGATTGCTTTCCGTTGCTGTCGGTATATTTTTAATTGCTTCAAAGAAAAATAAATCATTCGGCAAGTCGCTGTGCGTATTTGCTTTTGCCGTAATATATTCTGCGGGCAATATGATTGCCTATTCCGAATATATTAACAACACGATTATAAATAAATATTCCGATAAAGAAATTACAGCAAGCGGATATATCTGTGATGAAATCATCACCACCGATTCATCATGCAGTTTCGTAATCAAAACCGACAAAATCAACGGTCAGCCGTCAGATGCGAAAATTCAGATTATTTCGTACTCAAATGTTGACGCAGAGCCTTTTGAAAAGGTCAACTTCACGGCTCATACATACAAGAATAATGTAAACTCTCAGATCAGTCACGGAATTTTTCTGAAAGCATATTCCTATGACGGCTTCAAAATTGATGCGACAGGGGAGAAAGTGTTTGATTTATATTCATTTGCCGTTGAGGTTAGAATGACAATCAAAAATTCCCTTGATATGCTGTTGCCGGAGGATTACTCAACGCTCTGCCGTGCCGTTCTTTTGGGCGAGAAAACCGCTCTTGATTCAAGCGTTAAAGATGATTTTTCATTGACAGGCACTTCGTTTTTAATAGTGGTTTCGGGAATGCATCTTGTTATAATCACTTCGTTTGTATTGTTCTTGGTGAGAAAATTAACAAAAAACAGATTCATAATAACAGGCTTTACCACATTTACGGTTATTGCTTTCATGGCTGTAACGGGCTTTGCGCATTCGGTTGTCCGTGCCGGAATTATGATGATAATTGTGTCGCTTGCATCGTCAAATCTCAGAATAGCCGACTCGCTGAATAATCTTGGTTTTGCCGCAATTGTTCTGACAGCTTTCAACCCATATGCGGTAGCCGATATCGGTATGTTGCTTTCATTTTCGGCAACGACGGGCATAATTCTGTGGTCAAGACCGATTGAACGCTCTGTGCTGAGATTCTTTCACTACAAAAACAAGCGTAAGGACGGTTTTGTCGGAACGGTTGTCTATTATATCAAAAGGCTGTTTAAAATCTGTGTAAATATGCTGTCGGTTTCAGTATCCGCATTTCTGTGGATTTTGCCGATAACCGCCGTTGCATTCAACAGAATTTCCCCGACAGTCATACTTGTTTCTCTGTTATGTGAACCGTTTGTTTCGGCACTTTTGGTGTGTTCTCTGTTGTGTTCGGTACTTTTTATTTGCCCGTTTATATCATTTTTTGCTTACCCGTTTGGACTCGTTTCGGGATTATGTTCAAAGGCAATTTTGTGGTTGGTTTCAACTTTTTCACAACTCCCATTCAGCACAATTAAAACCCATTCGCTCTATTGGTTTGTGTGGATAGGTGTCAGCGTATTTCTCGCAATCGGCGGATTGTTTGTAATAAATCGAAAATTCTATGTCAAAATTTCTGTTCCGATATCAATTTCAGTCCTCGTAATCGGAGCGTCGCTCAATGTGCTTTTAACAGCCGATAATGGTGAAATGAAAATCTATAATGTCGGCAACGGTGTTTTTGCGACAGTCAACTGCCCCGACAGATGTTCGGTGATTTCATGCGGAGGCAACAGAGCAGGCGCAGACGATGTGACAGCCGATATCAGCGAAAGATACTCAGATATTGAATATATGATAATTCCGAATCAGAATAATAAATATTCTTCTCTTGAACGCTTTGCGGTCACAAAATTTGACTTAAATAATATTTTGGTATATGATAATGACATTAAAAAGCAAAATCTTTTGAACGCTTTTGACGGTAACAGCCGACAGACTTTCGGCGGAAACAGTCATTTTACGCTGAATCTTTCCGATACGGTGACGGATGAGGTAATCTGCGTTGACAACACAATGTTTCAGTTCATAAAAGGGAAAAATGTGACTGTATTGTTTGTGCCGACAGATGCAGACCTTTCAAATCTGCCCGAAAAGTATCGCAATCCCGATTGTTTGCTGATTGATACAGTCCCCGAAAATTTCGATTTGATATCATGCAATACCGTGATATTTTCGGGATCGGAAAAGCAGTTTAAGAAAAATTATGATTCTATTAAAGAAATCAGTTCAACCGTTATTTCAACATCTGAAAGGAACATAACGGTCAATCTGAACGGAGGATAAAATGCCGCGCATCACCGAAGCAGACCTGAAAAAACAAATTAAAAACAAAAGCTTTTCGCCTGTGTACCTAATCTACGGTTCGGAGCAGATGTTTGTCAAAAGTTACACAAAAAAGCTTTGTGAGGCTGTTGCAGGCAAAAATCCGTCCGATTTCAATTATCATACATTCAGCGGCGACATTGATTTTCAGGAACTTGCCGCATCCCTGCAAATAATGCCGTTTATGGCGGAACGCAACTGTGTTGTTGTGACCGACATTTACTTTGATAATATGGTGAAGGATCGGCTTGATACTCTTAAAGAGCTTACAAGCAGAGCATGGGACGGTACGGTTCTCATAATTTCAATGCCGACTTATGTTCCGTCAAAGAATAAAACTTCTTTTACCGCTCTTATAAAGCGTGTTGAAAAAATCGGCAGCGTCTGCTGTTTTGAAAAAATCAACTCACAAATTATCGAAAAGTATGTTGCAAAGTGGGCAAACGAAAACGGCAAGCTGATTTCACACCTCAATGCGTCAAAGATTATTTCAAATGTCGGTGATGACCTCAATCTTCTGAAAAACGAGGTCAACAAAATTGCCGCATATGCAAAGGGTGAGGAAATTACCGACCGTGATATCGACCTTTTGTCAACCGTAAACCTTGAAGCAAGAACATATGATATGGCTGACGATGTTATTAACGGCAGAGGTGACAAAGCGTTCAGAAAGCTCGACACACTTTTCTGTCAGCGGGAAGAACCGATTAACATTCTCTATGCACTTTCATCCGCCTATGTCGATGCGTATCGTATGCGTGTTGCAGATGAATGCTCAGTCAGTAAAGAAACCGTGGCAAAAGATTTTGCCTACAAAAATCGTGCGTTTGTGTTAAACAGGGCGAGAACCTCCGTTTCAAGGACTTCAACCGAGGCGCTTCGGAAAAGCCTTGATGTGCTTGTTGAAACAGACGAAAAGCTGAAATCAGTTTCCGTTAATCAAAGATTTTTAATTGAACAGCTTATTTCCCGTTTGCTTTTGATTGCAAAGGAGGGCAGAATCTAATGCTCAAAATCCGTGAGGCTGTCATAGTTGAGGGCAGATATGACAAGATAAAGCTTTCATCAATTGTAGATGCTCCGATAATCGAAACCAACGGTTTCCGTGTTTTTTCCGACAAAGAAAAGCAGTCGCTTATCCGCAAAATTGCCGAAACAAGGGGAATACTTATAATGACCGACAGCGACGGTGCAGGCTTTGTAATAAGGAATTTCCTTAAAGGCTCGGTCGATAATTCAAAAATTAAAAATTGCTATATTCCTCAAATCAAAGGCAAGGAAAAACGCAAGGCAAAAGGCGGTAAAGAGGGGCTTTTGGGCGTTGAGGCGTCAGCGATGAGGTTATAATAAATGCAATCCGCAAAAGCGGTGCCGAGATAATCGGTGAAGAAAATAATATTCCCGAAAGGAAAATTACTAAAGCCGATCTATTTGTCCTCGGACTTACGGGAACTGAAAATTCAGAAATAAACCGCAAAAAGATTCTTAAAAAACTCGGTCTGCCGTCATATCTTTCAACAAACGCATTTTTGACCGCAATCAACTGTCTTTATTCTTTTGAAGAACTAAAAGAAATGCTCTGACAAAATAAAAAATTCATAGGTTAAATAAATCACCTGTTTCGGCAAAAACTAAAACAGGTGATTTCTTATGAAAAAAAGTTTACGGTTGCGTAACGATTGCATTCTCTTTTCAATAGGCGGAGCAGGCTACGCTCTGCTTGAAATTTTGTGGCGGAGAAAAACTCACTGGTCAATGGCGGTCACGGGCGGAACGGCGTTTGTGTCGCTTTTCAGATTTTACAAGCGCTTTTCAAAAATGAATATGTTGCAAAAATGCATATCGGGAAGTGCTATAATTACCGCACTTGAATACTGCTGCGGCTGTGTTGTCAATCTGAAATTCAGGCTTAATGTCTGGGATTATTCAAACTGCCGACTTAATTTAAAAGGGCAGATTTGTCCGTTTTACAGCACCTTGTGGGCATTTCTTTGTATCCCCGTCAGCGCATTATGCACTTCTCTCTGCAAAAAAATACAGTAAAAAAACAGGAGCGGTAAGGAAAATACTGCTCCTGTTATGTTTTATTTATTCAGACTTTTTGTTCTCGCTTTTTTCATCGGATTCGTTTTCTTCGGAAGTGTCGTTTTTCTTGACAACAACCCGTAAAATACGCTGATCCTTAACCTCCATAACGGTAAACTTAAAGCCGTCGGCCTCAATGTTGTCACGCTTGTGGGGGATTGTTCCTGCGTGTTCAAGAATATATCCGCCGACCGTCACGCTGTCACATTCAAGACTGTCCTCGTCCATATCAAACAGACCGAGCATATCTTCAAGCTCCATATCACCGTTTACAAGGAACTCGCCCTTGCCGATTTTGTAGTAGTTATGCTCAATTTCCTCGTCCTCGTCCCATATTTCGCCGACAATTTCTTCGAGCAAATCCTCCATTGTAACAATACCGAGTGTTCCGCCGTATTCATCCGTAACTACCGCAAGATGAATTTTTGTGCGTTTGAATGCATTAAGGATTTTTGAAAGCTGTTGTGTTTTGAACACAAAGTAAGGCGGCTGCATAAGCTCCTTAACATCGGGCGCTTTACCGTCTGCAAGTCGTTCGAGATAATCTCTTGTATGGAGAATACCGACAACATGGTCAACCGTGCCTTCGTACACGGGAATTCTTGAATAGCGGTTTTCAATGATGATATCCTTGATTTTTTCAGGCGAGTCATCAACGCTGATAAATGTGATGTCAACCCTTGGAGTGAGAATTTCCTCGGCAGTAGTTTCGTCAAAGTCAAGTGCGGAGCGAACCATTTCGCTTTCGCTCTCTTCAAGAACACCTTCTTCCTCAATGCTCTCAACAATGTATTTAAGCTCATTTTCAGTAACTGACGGAGCGTCACCGCTGCTGCCTGCAATCTTTAAGGCAATCATTTTGAATCGTGTGAAAATCCACACAAGCGGTGTAAGAAGTGTCATAAGTACTCTGAGCAATCCGGCTGTTTTGAGTGAAAAGGCATCGCAATGTTCCTTTGCAAGACATTTCGGCACAATCTCACCGAATGTCAGAACAAGAAAAGTTGTTGCACCTGTCGCAATTGCCGAGCCTGCGTCACCGAAAAGATTCATACACAGCACAGTCGCAATTGAAGAACAGCTCAGGTTTACAACATTGTTGCAGATGAGAATTGTTGTAAGGGCATTGTCGAAATGCTCGATTATGTAGAGCGCTGCTGCCGCTTTTTTGTTGCCGTCATCCTTGTAACGCTGAACACGCACCTTGTTTACAAACGAAAATGCAGTTTCAATCGCCGAAAAGAACGCCGAAAGCAAAATAAGAACTAAAATGACAACACCCATAATTATGTCAGATGTCAACTGAATATCACTCCATAACAACTTCCGACAGGTTCTGTCGGAATAATATTTCTTTAATACTACTATAATTCTTTTAAATAATTATTACTTATTAGAAATAAAGAAATAAAATTATTGAAATAATTTTGCTGTAATGGTATAATAAGCACTAAAGGCTTTTTACAATTGAACAATGTGGCTTGTGCGTCTTATTTTTTGTATGCATACATTTTGCGTGCAATTTCGGTGAAACTATTCTCGGAGGTGCATACAATGCCACAAAAATCAAAATCTTCAAAAGTCTCATCAAAAAAAGGGAACTATGTTAAAAATCCTGCGCCGGATGATGATCCGCAAAAGCTTGCAAATGACAGCCCCATAAGTGAAGAACAAACAGACCGAATCGGCGAAACAGGTTCTGTTCTCACAACTCATAAGGACTGTGTGCTGCATTGCCTGACGATTATCGGTCAGATTGAAGGTCATTACATTCTTTCGCAACAAAACAAAACCACAAAATACGAGCATGTCATCCCTCTGCTTGTTTCGGTTGAGGAGGACGAAAGAATTGACGGACTGCTTGTGCTGATTAATACAGTCGGCGGAGATGTTGAGGCAGGTCTTGCAATTGCCGAGGTGATTTCGGGAATGAAAAAGCCGACCGTTTCCATCGTACTCGGCGGAGGTCATTCAATAGGAATTCCGCTTGCTGTTGCGGCAAAGAAAAGCTTTATCGCAAAGAGTGCGTCAATGACGGTTCATCCCGTTAGAACAACAGGCCTCACACTCGGAGTTCCGCAGACCTTTGAATATTTTCAGCGTATGCAGGACAGAATCACAACCTTTGTTGCCGAAAATTCCAATATTACAAAAGACCGTTATAATCAGCTTGTGCTTAACACGGGTGAGCTTGTAATGGATATCGGAACTATTCTTGAGGGAGAAGAGGCTGTTGAAGAAGGCTTGATTGACGAGGTCGGAACAGTTTCCGACGCAATTGACGCTCTTTATGATTTGATTAAAGAAAACAAAGGGAGCAAGCCAAAGTCTGCAAAATCACGCTCAAAAAAGCAGGAAAAATAATTTCGGGCGTTTTGCCCGAATACATATATATTGTGACGCTTATGATTTGTATGAAATCTGAAATTATGCCAACCCATACGGCTTTTCAGCGTACAAATAACAAAGAAGATTTGTAAAACTTATTTTTTGGAGGGAATACATAACTATGTCAATTTTAGATGCTATTATTCAGGGTGTTGTTCAGGGACTTACCGAATTTTTGCCCGTATCAAGCAGCGGCCACCTCGCAATCACACAGCACATTCTCGGTGCAGGCACAGGCGAAAGCAATCTTTTCTTTAATGTAATGCTCCATGTCGGCACACTTGTTGCCGTTGTTGCATTCTACCACAAACTTGTGTGGGATCTTATCAAAGAATTTTTCCTTATGCTCAAGGATATTTTCACAGGCAAGTTCAAATGGAGCAAAATGAATTACAACCGTAATCTCGTTGTAATGCTCATCATCGGTCTTATACCGCTGTTCTTGCTTTTTCTGCCGATTCCCGGAACAGATATGAAACTCAAGGACCTTGCAGACCGGCTTTCCGCAAGTCCTGTTCTCATAGTAACTGCCTGTTCGCTCATTCTCACAAGCGTACTTTTAACAATCGGTATTATCCGTAACCGCAAGAGTGTTGCCTCAACTCACAAACATCTTGCAACAAAGAGCAATGCAAAGGCAACAAGAGATAATTTTAATGTTGTTGACGCAATCCTTGTCGGTGTAACACAGGTTTGTGCCGCACTCCTTCCGGGACTTTCCCGTTCAGGCTCAACACTTTCGGTCGGTGAGATGAGAGGAATCTCAAAGCAGAAGGCACTTGACTACACATTCGTACTCGGTATCCCGTCAATCCTTGCGGCGGCACTTCTTGAGGGTGTGGATGCAATCAAGTCACCCGAAGGTTTAAGCAATATTGAATTTCTTCCGCTGATTATCGGAATGGCGGTTTCCGCAGTTGTAGGCTATCTTGCAATCGTAATTTTCAAGTGGTTCCTGAAATCCGACAAAATGGAAATTTTCGTAATCTACACAGCAATTGTCGGTGTTGCATTTATTGTAATTTCAATCATCGAAATGAACACGGGCGTAAACCTTTTCACAGGTGCGCCAATTGCATAAATTTTAAATGGAGTGATTTTATTGGCAGCTAACAAAAAAACAGCTGACAAAACTAAAAATACTGCGTCGGGAAGAAAAAAGACTTCTTCAAAGACCTCATCAAAAGGTGCAAAAACTGCAAGCAGAACCAAAGCATCCGCTGTTCCGAAAAGGAGCAGCGGACTTTCGCCGCGTGTAAGAGCAATCCTCTATGCCGCTGTTGCGGCTGTTTTTGTCTGCATAATTTTCATAAAAGGTTCAAATGTCTGGACAATGATACGCAGTTTCTTTTTCGGAGTTCTCGGATTCGGAATTTTTCTTGTTCCCGTAACGCTTTTTTATTTGTGTGTCATGACCGAAAAGGAGAAACAGGTTGCACGCTATAAGCTGAAGCTTTTCCTTTGTGTCGTCATAATTCTGTTTATCGGGGCGTTGATTTACGCAGGCAGCGGTGCAAAATATTCTGATATGAACTTTTTTGCGTGTCTTGGCAATCTGTTCAAGGATGCTCCGACACCTCAAGGTATATGACTTTCGATTGCGGAATAATCGGCGGACTGCTCGGCTATCCGCTTGTTGTCCTGTTCGGAAGTACAGCCGCACTTTTTACAAGCTTTGTTGTAACAGCCGCACTTATCCTTATTGTTGCGAACATTTCTATTAAAGATATGACAGCGGCGGCGTCAAGGACAGCCGTACATATCCGTGAAGCAGGTGAGGAAAGGGCAAGAGTTCGCAGAGAACGCAGAGAAGAAAACCGTGAGAGAAAGCTTGCCGAAAGAGGCGATATCGACATTGCGCTTGAAGGTGAAAACAGAAAGTCCTCGGGAAGTTTTATTGACATTCCGCTTGATGACAAAAAGACAAAGGTCAAGAAAGCAAAGTCGGCAGTAAACGGAATTGACACGGATATTGCCGATTCAAAGGAAGAAAATGCCGCAGACAAGGATCTGTCGCAGGATCTCATCAACATAATCAATCGTGCAAGCAAGCCTATGGGCAAAAGTGCCGACAACACGGTTTCTGCAATTGCAGAGGATATCTCAAACGAAAAGTCAGCTTCTAAGGCTGAACCGACAGAGGTCAAGCCTGATGCCGAAACTGAGAACATCGTCAAAAAAGCACTTCTCAAAAGCAAAAAAGACAACAGCGAGGAGGCTGGTGATGAAATTGCGGAACAGCTTGACAGAGCTGTTCGTTCCGATAATTCTCAAAAAGAAGAAAAGAAGTATCAGTTCCCACCGATTCAGTTGCTCAAACCAAAGCTAAATTCCGATGACAGCGATGCAATGGAAGAAATGCAGAATAATGCCAAAAAGCTTATTGATACCCTCACAAGCTTTGGTGTAAAAGCAAGCATTGTAAACATCTGCCGAGGTCCGTCCGTAACACGCTATGAGTTACAGCCTGCCCCCGGTGTTAAAATCAGCAAAATTACAAATCTCTCCGATGATATCGCACTCAGCCTTGCCGCAAACGGTGTTCGTATTGAAGCACCTATTCCGGGAAAGGCGGCAGTCGGAATTGAAGTTCCGAACAAGGTTGTAAGCATGGTAACAATGCGTGAATTGATTGATTCGGACAAGTTCAGAAACAGCAAGAGCAAGCTCACAACCGTTCTCGGCAGAGATATTTCGGGTGAAATTGTTGTTACCGACCTTGCCAAAATGCCGCATCTGCTCATTGCAGGTACAACCGGTTCGGGTAAATCCGTATGTGTAAACTCAATTCTTATGAGTATTCTCTACAAGGCAACTCCCGATGAAGTAAAGCTTTTGCTTATTGACCCGAAAATGGTTGAATTTTCAAAATACAAAGGTATTCCGCATTTGCTCATTCCCGTAGTATCCGATGCCAAAAAGGCGGCGGGTGCGCTTGCATGGGCAGTAAACGAAATGCTCCAGAGATATAAAATTTTCTCCGAATACGATTGTAAGGATATTGATTCATATAATTCTCTTATCGAAAAAAATATGAATTATATGGAGAAAAATCCACCTGTTGTTAATGAAGAGGGAGAAGAGGTTCAGCCTGTTCTTGAAGTGAACGGACTTCCCGTTGCCAAAGAAAAAATGAGCCGTGTCGTAATTGCTATTGACGAGCTTGCCGATTTGATGATGGCGGCTCCGAGCGAGGTTGAGGACTCAATCTGCCGACTTGCTCAGATGGCTCGTGCCGCAGGTATGCACCTTATCCTTGCAACCCAAAGACCTACCGTTAATGTAATCACAGGTCTTATCAAGGCGAATGTACCGAGCCGTATTTCACTCAAGGTAAGTTCAAACACAGACTCCCGTACAATTCTTGATACAGGCGGCGGTGAAAAGCTCATCGGCCGAGGCGATATGCTGTTTTCGCCTGTAGGCGCTCCAAAGCTATTCGTGTTCAGGGTTGCTATGCTTCCGATGAAGAAATCGAGGGTGTAACCCACTACATAAAGAAAGCATATTCGGCTCAGTATAATTCTGAAATCGAAGAAAAAATTAAAAGAATTGCTGCAGAAGAAATTGCTCAGGGCAAAAAATCGGGTGATTCAGATTCATCATCTGACGAAGGTCTTGATATTGACAGCAAAATGGAAGAGGCAATCAAGTGCGTAATTGAAGCAGGACAGGCATCAACCTCACTCTTGCAAAGAAGACTCAAGGTTGGCTACGCAAGAGCAGGCAGAATGATTGACGATATGGAACAAATGGGAGTTGTAGGCCCTCATCAGGTTCAAAACCGAGAGATGTTCTCATGACCTACAACGAATGGCTCGAACGCAGAAATGCACTTGAAAACAGAGCCGATTAATAAATAAAGGAGGGTTCAATATGGCTTTTTTACCGATGAACGAAAAAGAAATGCGTGATCGAGGCTGGAACGAAGTCGATTTTATATATGTTTGCGGTGACAGCTATGTTGACCATCCGTCATTCGGTGCGGCAATAATCACGAGAGTTCTTGAGGATTGCGGTTACAAAACAGCATTCCTTGCACAACCTAATTGGAAAAACGATGATGATTTTACACAGTTCGGAAAACCAAGGCTCGGTTTTATGGTGTCGGCAGGCAACATTGACAGTATGGTTGCCCACTACACGGTTGCAAAGCGTAAAAGACATGATGATGCCTATACGGCAGGCGGTAAAAACGGCAGGCGTCCCGACAGAGCAGTCACAGTTTACTGCAACATAATCAGAAAGCTATATCCCGATTCTCCCATTATAATCGGAGGTCTTGAGGCATCACTCAGAAGATTTGCTCATTATGATTATTGGAAAAATGAGGTAATGCCCTCAATTATTTTCGACAGCAAGGCAGATTTGCTTGTGTACGGAATGGGCGAGCTGCAGACAATTGAAATTGCAAAAAGACTTTCCGAGGGTTATCCTGTTGAATCTCTTTACGACATCAGAGGTGTTTGCTATAAAATTCGTACAGACGATTATGTGCCAAAGTCGGTTGTCGAACTTCCAAGCTACGAGCGTGTAAAAGAGGACAAGCGTGACTATGCAATTGCATCACGCAGGGAGCTTGAGGAGCTGATGCCGTAAGGGGCAAAACCCTCATTCAAAGGCACGGAAAGTATATTCTTGTGCAGAATCCTCCGATGCAGCCCCTTGACACAAAACAGCTTGATTATGTCTATTCTCTGCCGTATGAGCGTTGGTATCCAAAGTGTTATGAAAGTCTCGGCGGCGTACCCGGTATCAACGAAGTACTGTTTTCAATCACACACAACCGTGGTTGTTTCGGTGCTTGCAATTTCTGCTCACTTGCTTTTCATCAGGGCAGAGCGGTAACCGTCAGAAGTGAAAAGAGTATTATTGAGGAGGCTGAAAGTTTTCTTGATAATCCACGATTCAAGGGTTACATAAGCGATGTCGGAGGACCTACCGCAAACTTCAGACTTCCATCATGCGAAAAGCAGAAAAAGCTCGGACTTTGTAAAAACAGAAGATGTCTTGCACCGACACCTTGCCCGAATATGCAGGTGTCACACACGGAATATCTTGATATTCTGCGAAAGCTGAGAAATCTCAAGGGAATTAAAAAGGTGTTTATCCGCAGCGGAATCCGTTTTGATTACCTTATTGAAGATGAAAATGACGAATTTTTCCGTGAACTTGTAAAGTACCACATCAGCGGTCAGCTGAGAGTTGCCCCCGAGCATTGTTCAGCGGCAGTTCTCGACAAAATGGGCAAGCCGCATATTGAAAGCTACAAGCGTTTTTGTAAGATGTTCTACGATTTTACGGGCATGGAAAATAAAGACCAGTATGTCGTGCCGTATCTGATGAGCTCACACCCCGGTTCAACACTTTCGGATGCCGTAGAACTTGCGCTTTTCTGCAAGCATGAAAACATTCACCCAAAACAGGTTCAGGACTTCTATCCGACTCCGGGTACAATTTCGACGAGTATGTTCTATACGGAGCTTGATCCGTACACTCTCAAAGAGGTTTATGTTCCCAAGTCTGAAAATGAGAAGGCAATGCAAAGGGCGTTGTTGCAGTATTTCATTCCCGAAAACAAACCGCTTGTAATCAAAGCACTCATCAAAGCCGGCAGACGGGATTTAATCGGTAACGATAAAAAATGTCTTGTAACTCCGATGGCGGGACAAACACAGGGCGGTTATTCAAAACAGAACAACAACCGCAATTCGCAGAATCAGAAGGGAAGAGGCAAAAACGGCAAAGATAAGTTCGCAAAGTACAGACGAAAAAACAAAAAGAAATAAAATCTTTTTCATACTGAAAATATCGGTATGCGTACTTTTCATTGCCTGTGTACTGCTTGTTTCATTCGGAAAACCTCTCGGAATTCCCGATTGGAACGATGTCTATACATTTTTCGGAATTTCAGCCGATATGGAGTCCGATTTTTCTGTTTCGTTTATCAATGTCGGTTCGGCTGATTGTACGCTGATTAAATGCGGAGATAAAAGCGTGCTGATTGACGGAGGAACAAATCTTGTGACCGATAAAATTACTGCCTATCTCAAACGCAGTTCGGTAACTCATCTCGATGCCGTAATCGTGTCACACCCCGACAGCGACCACATCGGTTCGTTGCCCGATATCATAGATGAATGCGGTACGGATGTTGTTTATTTCGGAAAATATTCCGACAGCCACAAAACCCCCGAATACGAAAAACTTGTTAATTCTATAAAAGAAAATAATATAAAAACCATAATTCCCGTTTCAGACAAACTCGTTGAAATCGGAAATATGACCTTTAAATTTTATCAACCCGAAAAGGACTTCGGCAACACAAACGATAATTCGCTTGTAACAATGCTTGAATATGACGAAAAGCGATTTCTCTTTACAGGCGACATCTCGTCAAAAAGGGAAGAATCAATGGTTAATTCCGACAAAGAATTAAAATGCGATGTTCTCAAGGTTGCACACCACGGCAGTAAGTATTCTTCAAGTGAAGATTTTCTTGCAAAGGCAAGCCCAGAAACCGCTGTAATAAGCGTTTCGGCTGACGATACGGCACTTCCCGATTACTATATAACAGCCTTGCTTAACAGCGTGTGCAAAAATGTTTATCGGACAGACAGCGATAAAACCGTTATGATAACAGTCGAAAACGGCGAGATTTGCACCAAAACTCATGCCTGAAAGGTTGACTATAAATTAAATAATGTTATAATATTATTGTTTAACTGACAAAAATCGAAAGGAATTTTTAAATATGGGAGTATATGAAGAACTCGTAGCCAGAGGACTTATCGCTCAGGTTACTGACGAAGAAGAAATCAGAGAGCTTGTAAACAGCGGTAAAGCCACATTTTATATCGGCTTTGACCCGACAGCCGACAGCCTCCATGTAGGTCACTTTATGGCTCTTTGCCTTATGAAAAGACTTCAGATGGCAGGCAACAAGCCAATTGCACTCGTAGGCGGCGGCACAGGTATGATCGGTGATCCGTCAGGCAGAACAGATATGCGTCAGATGATGACAAAGGAAACAATTCAGCACAATGTTGATTGCTTCAAAAAGCAGATGAGCCGTTTTATCGACTTTTCAGAGGGCAAGGCTCTTCTCGTAAACAACGCAGACTGGCTTCTTGACCTTAACTATGTTGAGCTTCTCCGTGATGTAGGCGCTTGTTTCAGCGTTAACAATATGCTTCGTGCAGAGTGCTACAAGCAGAGAATGGAAAAGGGACTCAGCTTCCTTGAATTTAACTATATGATTATGCAGTCATACGACTTCTATGCTCTCTATCAGAAGTACGGCTGTAATATGCAGTTCGGCGGCGATGACCAGTGGAGCAATATGCTCGGCGGTACAGAGCTTATCAGAAGAAAGCTCGGCAAGAACGCATACGCAATGACAATCAACCTTCTCCTCAACTCAGAGGGTAAGAAGATGGGTAAAACCCAGTCGGGTGCAGTATGGCTTTCAGCCGAAAAGACAAGCCCCTACGATTTCTATCAGTATTGGAGAAATGTTGATGACGGCGATGTAATCAAGTGCCTTAAAATGCTCACATTCCTTCCGCTTGAAGAAATTGATGAGCTTGCAAAGCTTGAGGGCAGTGAAATCAACAAAGCAAAAGAAATTCTTGCTCATGAGCTTACAGAGCTTGTTCACGGCAAAGAGGAGGCTGACAAGGCTCAGGAGGCCGCAAGAGCAATCTTTGCCAACAAGACAAATACTGACAATATGCCTTCAACAACTCTTACAGAGGCTGATTTTGCAGACGGCGAAATCGGAATTCTTGACCTCATGAAGAAGTGCGGACTCATTCCTTCAAACGGTGAGGGCAGAAGACTTATTCAGCAGGGCGGTGTTTCTGTTGATGATGAAAAGGTAACAGATGTTTACGCAAAGGTTGCAAAGTCTGATTTTGAAAAAGGCTATGTTGTAATCAAAAAGGGTAAAAAGGTTTACCATAAGGCAATTCTTGGCTGATTTTGAAAATTAAATAAGGGGATTAGGGCAAAATGAAAAGGTTTTTTTCGGAATTCAAGGAATTCATAATGCGTGGAAATGTGCTTGATCTCGCAGTCGGTGTTATCATCGGTGCGGCTTTTCAGGCAATAGTAACTTCTCTCACAAGCGACATCATTTCGCCTATTCTCGGTATCTTCGGCGGTGTCAACTTTGACCAGTTTCAGGTTACAATCAACGGTGCAACAATTATGTACGGTAAGTTTATCACAGCGGTAATCAACTTCCTGATTATGGCTTTCGTAATCTTCCTTATCGTGAAGCTTGTCAACAAGGTTATGTCACTCGGCAAAAAAACTGAACCCGAAGAAGCTCCCACAACAAAGAAGTGTCCGTTCTGTTTCAGTGATATTGATATCAAAGCCACAAAATGTCCCCATTGCACAGGTGATATTATCGACCGTACAGAAAAACGAACGACAAAAATAATATCACTGTTACATAATCAGATATTACACAACTTAA
>ENA-OQHY01000106-OQHY01000106.1-human-gut-metagenome-genome-assembly--contig:-NODE-106-length-45699-cov-6.258163_pt1 | contig 45699 bp, 55 predicted proteins | sample MGYA00242570_ERZ504733 | MGnify/ENA primary metagenome ERZ504733 (study PRJEB26092, sample SAMD00036219) | human gut metagenome | host: Homo sapiens | study: EMG produced TPA metagenomics assembly of... | reverse complement strand
GGAAATGAGCCACAGATCCAAAGTGTTCGATGACATCATCAAGGATGCAGAAAAAGATTTAAGAGAGCTGGACAGAGATCGGTGGACGTGGAGTATCTGACCAGTGTGGCGGTATCGTATCTGGTGTATACGGAGCAAAGATCATGAAAGATCTCGGACTCATTCCAGAAGGATACAAAGTAATGGTTGTTGGTACAGTTCAGGAAGAAGACTGTGACGGACTTTGCTGGCAGTACATCATCAACGAAGACAAGATTCGTCCAGAATTCGTAGTTTCTACAGAGCCTACAGACGGTGGTATCTACCGTGGACAGAGAGGACGTATGGAAATCCGTATCGATGTTAAGGGAGTTTCCTGTCACGGTTCTGCTCCGGAGCGTGGAGACAACGCGATCTACAAGATGGCTGACATTCTTCAGGATGTTCGTGCTCTTAACGAGAACGATGACGCTGACGAGACAGAGATCAAAGGTCTTGTTAAAATGCTTAACCCGAAATTCAACCCTGACTACGAAGAGGCTCGTTTCCTTGGACGTGGAACAGTTACAACATCTCAGATCTTCTACACATCACCAAGCCGTTGTGCAGTAGCAGATTCCTGTGCTGTATCTCTTGACCGTCGTATGACATTCGGAGAGACATGGGAGAGCTGCTTAGATGAGATCCGTAACCTGCCAAGCGTTAAGAAATACGGTGATGACGTTGTTGTTTCTATGTACAACTACGATCGTCCGTCCTACACAGGATGTGTATACGAGATCGAGTGCTACTTCCCAACATGGGCTATTCCGAAGGATCACAAAGTAACTAAGGCTCTTGAGAAAGCTTACACAGGTCTTTACGGAGATCAGAGAATCGGTGCTGCTGACACACTTGAGATGCGTCAGGCTCGTCCTCTGACAGATAAGTGGACATTCTCTACAAACGGTGTATCTATCATGGGTAGAAATGGAATCCCATGTATCGGATTCGGACCTGGAGCAGAGGCTCAGGCTCACGCACCAAACGAGATGACATGGAAACAGGATCTCGTAACATGTGCTGCAGTATACGCTGCACTTCCACTGTCTTACGCTGAGTAATTCAGTATTTGCTAACGCATTTGCGTGTGATCACGCAACCAATTCATTGAACCTATGGCGTTCTGACCGGATAATTTCCGGCCGGAACTGCTTGGCTAATAAACCTAAAAACAAATAATTCATTTTAATCAGGAGGATTTTAAAGATGGACGCAAAATTACAGGGATATATTGACAAACTGAACGCACTCAACTTCAAAGAGATGTATAATGGTGACTTCTTCCTTACATGGGAGAAAACAGACGACGAGATCGAGGCTGTATTTACAGTAGCTGATGCTCTTCGTTACATGAGAGAGAACAACATTTCCACAAAGGTATTCGAGAGCGGACTTGGAATTTCTCTGTTCCGTGACAATTCCACACGTACACGTTTCTCTTTCGCTTCTGCTTGTAACCTTCTTGGTCTTGAGGTTCAGGATCTTGACGAAGGAAAATCTCAGGTTGCTCATGGTGAGACAGTTCGTGAGACAGCTAACATGATCTCCTTCATGGCTGACGTTATCGGTATCCGTGATGATATGTACATCGGAAAAGGTAACAAATACATGCATGAAGTTGTTGACGCTGTAACAGAAGGAAACAAAGACGGAATTCTTGAGCAGAAACCTACACTCGTAAACCTTCAGTGTGACATTGACCACCCAACACAGGCTATGGCTGATATGCTTCACATCATCCATGAGTTCGGCGGAGTTGAGAACCTGAAAGGCAAAAAACTTGCTATGACATGGGCTTACTCACCATCTTACGGAAAACCACTTTCTGTTCCACAGGGAATCATCGGTCTGATGACACGTTTCGGAATGGACGTTGTTCTTGCTCATCCAGAAGGATACGAAGTATTCGAGGATGTTGAGAAAATTGCTGAAGAGAACGCTAAGAAATCAGGCGGATCCTTCAAGAAGACTAACAACATGGCTGAAGCATTCAAAGATGCTGATATCGTATATCCAAAGAGCTGGGCTCCATTTGCAGCTATGGAAAAACGTACAGAGCTTTATGGAAACGGAGATACAGAAGGTATCAAAGCTCTTGAGAAAGAACTTCTTGCTCAGAATGCAGAGCACAAAGACTGGGCTTGTACAGAAGAGCTCATGGCTACAACAAAAGACGGAAAGGCTCTTTACATGCACTGTCTGCCAGCTGACATCTCAGGCGTAAGCTGTGAAGAAGGTGAAGTTGACGCTTCCGTATTCGATCGTTACAGAGATCCACTTTACAAAGAAGCTAGCTTCAAACCATACATCATCGCAGCTATGATCTTCCTTGCTAAATTCGAGAACCCACAGGAAATCCTGAAGAAGCTCGAAGAAAGAGGAATGTCCAGAATTTTTGAGTAAATTTAAATTTCTCAGACAAAAATAGTTTCACAGTTACCTTAATTAGTAACTTATTGTACAGGCCTGAATCTTTCAGACCTGTACAATACCTTTACAGTAAATACGGAGGATCCTAAAATGGAAAAGAAAAAACGTATTGTCATTGCCCTCGGCGGAAATGCCCTTGGCAATACTCTTCCTGAGCAGATGGCTGCTGTTAAGATTACAGCACGCGCGATCGTAGACCTGATTCAGGAAGGCTGCGAAGTAGTCGTAGCACACGGCAATGGTCCTCAGGTTGGTATGATCAACAACGCTATGATCGCATTAACACATGAGGATGAGAAACAGCCAAACACACCACTTTCTGTATGTGTTGCAATGAGCCAGGCTTACATCGGATATGACCTGCAGAATGCCCTGAGAGAAGAATTGTTCAACAGAGGAATTCATGATATCCCAGTTGCTACAATGATCACTCAGGTTCGTGTAGATGCTGATGATCCGGCTTTCGAGACACCATCCAAGCCAATCGGTAAATTCCTTCTAAGGAAGAAGCTGATGTTATGGCTGAGAAATATGATTATATCATGAAAGAAGATGCAGGACGCGGATACCGTCGTGTTGTAGCTTCTCCAAAACCGCAGGAGATCGTTGAGATCGGTACAATCCGTACAATGGTTGACTCCGGTGACCTTGTAATTGCCTGTGGCGGCGGTGGAATCCCGGTTATGCGCCAGGGCAACCACCTGAAAGGTGCAAGTGCAGTTATTGATAAAGACTTTGCCAGTGCTCTCCTTGCCAAAGAGCTCGACGCAGACTTCCTCATCATCCTGACTGCTGTAGAGAAAGTTGCACTGAACTACGGAAAGCCGGATGAGAAATGGCTTGACGATGTGACAGTTGATGAAGCAAAACAGTATGTAGAAGAAGGACATTTCGCTCCTGGTTCTATGCTTCCTAAGGTACAGGCAGCTCTTGACTTTGCTGAATCCAAACCTGGAAGACAGTCACTGATCACACTGCTTGAGAAAGCAAAAGACGGAATTCTTGGTGAGACTGGAACAAGAATCCACCTTTAATATTGAAAAATCGATTGAATAAGTCAATTACTTAAAACTCCTAAAATAGAAAATGAGAAAACCTCAGAGAACGGTGCTGCAACACCCGAACCTGAGGTTTTTTCATGTGTTCCAAACTTTTTTAAAGTCCAAACTCCTTTAATAATTTTTTCTGATACTCCCTGTCTGCAGCTGCTTTGAGAATTTCATCAGTTCTGTTCAGTTCGGACAATTTCAAAATCAGTTGATTAATCCTGTTTTCTCCAAGAGCTTCCCCTTCTTCTCTTTTTTCATCTAATTCATCTTTCATTAATTCTAATAACGCATTACACATATCTCTTTTTCCCTCCTTTAGCCGATTCTCGTTTGCTTTTACTATGATCTCCATAACAGCCTGATACAGCTGATCGTCTTTGTTCTTTTTATAATCCTCTAAAAGCTGTCTGGTAACAGACATGTCTTTCAAGGTATCTGTCAAACTATATAACCAGAGATTTTTCTCCGGTGACAACCGATTTGTTACAAGAATCTGAATCGGTAAGATATCTCCAATTACATAATAAATCCCTTCTTCCGGATTATCAATAGTGTAGTGGCGTACTTCTTTCAAATGTCGGATCAGTTCTCTTGGATATCGTTTTGACACTAAGGTGATTGTCAGCTCCTGAATCGGAATTTCATTTACCTTCCCTGTATCTGCTTTATAAAAATTCGTATATCCATATACCTTATAGAAATCGTCCACGGAAAGTGAATCAGATGGTGATTTATATTCGATGATATTATACTTGCGGAATATTTTCCCAATATTTTTATGGATCGGTTCCGCATCCTTCTTTTTAATGATCAACACATCAATTGCCATTGGCTTTGAACTTAATAGATACTCCCGCTCAAACTTTAATTTTTCCGTTTCTTCTCTGAATTCAATCTGCAAGTCTGCATAAAATGCAGGATGCCACTGAAGCAGTTTTCCATCTGCCGGTTGCTGTTCTTCCGGCAATTGCTTTCTCTTTTGTTTCATCTAAGAGACCTCCTTATGTGATTTTTCACAGAAGTTCTCTCTTCATCAGAAAACCTCTGCTTTAAATAATGGATTTTAAAAGCATGAATTTCCTGATTTGACAGGTATGTTCTACCTGTAATGAAACCTTTATATGAATTTAGATGTTTTAGAAAATATGCTTTGAAATAGGATAACATATTTATGTATAGTGTTCAATGTTTTTCTACAACAATTATTTTGTAGAAAAACAGAGCCATGCCCTAACAACAAAAGCTCAACGCTTTTATCCGCATTGAGCTTTTGCTTTTTATATAATTTTATTTCCTCTGACGTATTTTGCTTTCACTTCTCTCTCATCAGCAAGATAAATCATTCTTTCCAAACGATCTTTCACACTCATCTGACGGGAGGATTCAAGTCTGCTGTCATCTAATACAACAGCATCGAATTCATATCCTTCTTCAAAACTTCCGACTTTTCCGAAGAAGGATCCGCCACCCTTAGTTGCCATATAGAATGCTTCTTCTGACTTCAATGCCAGATATTTCTGATCGACAAGTCTCCAGCGCATCTTTGACATCTGAATTGCATGTGCCATTGCCCGGAAAAGATTCTCTGTCGATCCCCCTGCGACATCACTTCCAAGTCCTACAGAAAGTCCCTCTTCCAGATAACGTTTTACCGGTGCAATTCCGGAAGAAAGATTCTCATTTGATTCCGGACAATGTGCTACATACACACTGTTCTCTTTCATTCTTTGGATTTCTTCTTCCGTACTGTATACGCAATGCGCCATAACCGTCGGTGCATCTGCTCCAAACAGACCAAAATGATCATATGCATCTCCATAAAACTCTGCATACGGACAAAGTTCTTTTACCCATTCGATCTCTGATAAATTCTCTGATAAATGTGACTGCACCGGAATCTGGTAACGCATCTGAACCATCTTCAGCATATCTAGAAGCTCATCCGTACAGCTCGGAATAAAACGAGGTGTCAGGATCGGCAGCGTATTTTTATACTTTTTATGCTGCACATCCTTCATCCATTCGACTGTTTCTTCCGCAGACTCTTGTGTACCTTCACGAAGTTCATCCGGTGAATTTCTGTCCATATTCACTTTTCCGACCATCGTGACCAGACCGCTTCTTTCCAGATGATCCATCAGAACAAGTGTCGATCTTCTATGAATTGTCCCAAAGACGCATGCTCTTGTTGTTGAACTATGTTTCAAGTTCTTGGCAAACTTCGCATACGCCTCATTCGCATACAATACATCCTTGTATTTTGCTTCCTCCGGAAATGTATTCGTCTCCAGCCACTCCAGAAGTTCCAGATCCATCCCTGTACCGCGGAATGTATACTGCGGTGCATGTATATGCAGATCTGTCATTCCCGGAATGATCAGACAATCTCCATGATCCTCAATTGGTTCCCCTCCAAGTCGGAATGGAAGTGTCTGATAGATTCCTTCTACTTTTCCATCTTTACACACAAGATAACCGTGTTCGCATATCTCAAATTCATCTTTCGTCTTTGTATAGATAATATTTCCTTTTAAAATTTTGATATCATCCATCTTTCTTATTCTCCACTCTCAATTACTACTATCATTTTAACTTTTTTCAAAGCGCTTATTTTACCCTTTCGAGCATGACTTCAACAACGCCGCCACAGACCATACCTTCATCCTCTGCTGCCTCTGCTGTCATATCTACCTTGCATACCTGGAATCCTTCCTGCTCCGTACGGATCATGAGGAGTGCTTTCTGAATAATCTCACTTTCCACACATCCTCCACCAATTGTATCGATGATCCTTCCATCTCCGCATACAAGCATCTTTGTTCCTACGCCACGTGGTGCAGAACCTTTTCTGGAAATAATTGTCGCAAGCACTTTTCCACACTCATCTTCTTTCAGAATTTCTTCAAGAAGCTCACTGGAATATCCACCGCTCTTTGCACGACTGTTTTTAATCTGAATGATTTCTGCCATAATAGATACCGCGATCTCTTCCGGTGTCTCGGCAGCAATCTTCAAACCGATTGGTGTGTGAACTGCTTCAAGCACATCTCTCTCAAACCCTTCTGCCTCCAGCTGGTCTTTTACGATCGCAGTTCTTCTCTTACTCCCCATCATTCCAACATAAGCTCTTGGCTTTCCAAGGATTGTTCTGAGACAGTCTGTGTCATATCTGTGACCTCTTGTAACAATAACAAACCATGTATCTGTATCTCCTTTGATCTTTGCAAGACCATCTTCAAATGGTTCGCAATAGACCTGGTCAGCCTCTGCTCTTCTCGCATCATCGGCAAATTTCGGACGGTCTTCTACCACCGTAACATGGAATCCAAGCATCTTTCCCATGCGAATGATTGGCATAGATACATGCCCTGCCCCGCAGATCACCAGCTTCGCCGGACGGCTGATACGCTCCTGGAAAATACGTTCACCTTGTTCATCTACAAAAACACTGTCTGTATCCTTCGGTTCACCTTTTAACAGAATTTTCTTTCCTGCTTCAGCACCATCAATCCGAGTCTGTGCCCAAAGCTCTTCTTTTGCATCTGCAAGTTCAGCCTGCAGATTTACATAAAATGAATTCATTCCCCAATTCTCCTTCATCTTATTATTTTCCAAATCCACAATTCGGATAAGTACATACTTCGCAGTTCAGGCAAAGTCCGCCTTCTCCAAGCACTGTGAAATCTTCTACACTTAATCTCTCGCCTGCTGCAATTCTCGGAAGCACCAGATCAAAGATTGTTCTTCTTGCATACATTACGCATCCCGGAAGACCTGCAACCGGAATCTCTCCTTTATAAGCCAGCATGAACATTGCACCCGGAAGTACCGGCGCACCGTAAGTGATCACCTCATCAGTTGCATTTCTGATAGATAACGGTGTTCTGTCATCTGGATCGACGCTCATCCCGCCTGTACAGACTACAAATTCCGCGCCCTTAGCGATCCATTCATTGATCGCATCTGTTACCATCTGAGAGTCATCGTCACAGAGTACATTTCCAAGTACTTCCATGCCTGCCTCTTCTAATTTTGCTTTTACGACCGGAGTAAATTTATCTGTGATCCTTCCATGATAAACTTCGCTTCCTGTTGTCACGATTCCGACTTTCATCTGATGGAACGGGAGAATTGTGAAAATCGGCTCTTCCCCACAGAGCTCTTTCACATGATTCATCTTCTCTTCCTCGATCACTAGCGGAACAACACGCATGCCTACAATCTTATCTCCCTTTTTCACCGGGAAATTGCCATGTCTGGATGCAAGCACGATCTGACCGAGCGCATTTACTTCATTCAATTTCTCGCGATTGATCTTCAGAAGGCCGTCGCACTGTGCAGTCAGTTCGATCTTTCCTTCTTTCGCCTCAGATGCATTCATATGCTCTCCCTGGCAGACCTGACGCAGCACCTCTGCCGCATCATTTTCATGAAGCATGCCTTCCTGCTTCTCCCATACATAGAGGTGTTCTTTTCCTACAGAAAGCAGTACCGGTACATCTTCTTCTGTTACAACGTGTCCTTTGCGGAAGACCGCATCCTTCACAACTCCCGGAATAATCTGAGTAATGTCGTGGCAAAGCACACTGCCGACCGCATCCTCTGTTCTGATTAGTTTCATCTTATCCTCTCCTTTTCTTTCCCCAAATTTATGCCGGATGCTGATTTTCCACATCCTGCAATGATTTTTCTTATCTTGTTCTCCTTTTCTCTGGTTTTCACCACAGATTATACTCTGCAAGCCTCAAGATCTTTCATCCATACTGCCACGCAGGCATCACTTGGCATTCTCCAGTCCCCTCTAGGAGAAAGTGCCACAGTACCAACCTTCGGTCCATCCGGCAGACAGGAACGCTTGAACTGCTGAGAGAAAAATCTTCTACAGAATGTTTCCAGCCATTTAAAAATGGTCTCTTTGTCATATTCACCATCAAATGTCATACATGCAATACGGAAAATTTTACTCGGCTCATATCCAAAACGAAGCATGAAATACAGGAAGAAATCATGCAGTTCGTAAGGTCCTACAAGATCTTCTGTCTTCTGCGCGATATCTCCGTCCTTCGGCGGTAGAAGCTCAGGACTTACCGGTGTATCAAGTACATCGTAAAGTACATTCTTAAGAGCTTCGTCTTTTGTATCATCCGCAGCATATTTTACAAGATGGCGAACCAGTGTCTTCGGTACAGAAGCATTCACTCCGTACATGGACATATGATCTCCATTGTAAGTTGCCCATCCAAGCGCAAGCTCTGACAGATCGCCTGTTCCAATAACCATTCCCCAAGTCTTGTTTGCGATATCCATCAGCACCTGTGTACGCTCTCTCGCCTGGCAGTTTTCATAAGTTACACTGTGATCTTCCGGATCATGTCCGATGTCACGGAAATGAACATTCACGGCATCTGCGATCGGAACCTCAATCAAAGTTGCTCCGACTTTCTTCGACATCTCACAGGCATTCTGATAAGTTCTGTCTGTTGTACCAAAGCAAGGCATTGTCACAGCAATGATATCCTTCTTATCTCTTCCAAGCATGTCAAATGCGCGTGCTGTCACAAGCAGTGCAAGTGTAGAATCCAGACCTCCGGAAATGCCGACAACAGCAGTTCTTGCATTCGTATGAGCCAGACGTTTCTTCAGTCCCATTGCCTGGATCGTCAGGATCTCCTCACAGCGCTGTGCACGGGTCTGTTCATCAGAAGGAACGAACGGCTTCTTCGGAAATGTTCTTGTCAAAAATGTCTTTGTCTCTTCCACGGTAAATGGAATACGTACCAAAGTCTCTTCATCCAATGGCTGGAATGTCGTATTCTTTCTTCTCTCACCTGTAATTCTCTGAAGATCCAGCTCTGAGTAAATAATTTCATTTACATATCTACTGCTTTCTTTCAGAACGGTTCCGTTTTCAGCAATAATATTGTGTCCGCCAAAAACAAGATCCGTAGTTGACTCCCCTTCTCCGGCATTTGCATAAATGTATCCAGAGATCAGTCTTGCAGACTGTCCGGAGATCAGTGCACGACGGTAAGTGTCTTTTCCGATGGTCTCATCACTTGCGGAACAGTTGACGATCACTGTTGCACCTTCAAGTGCCGCCTGAATACTCGGCGGGATCGGTGACCAGACATCCTCGCAGATCTCGGCTGCCACTACCAGTTCTTCCATTCCTTCTGCTTGGAAGAGAATCTGCGGACCGAATGGAATCTTCTTTCCTTCAAATGTAATCTCTCTCACTGTCTGTGGTCCCGGAGTAAACTGGCGCATCTCATAAAATTCACCATAGTTTGGCAGGAACGTCTTTGTCGTAAATCCGATGATCTCGCCTGATTCATTGCCGCAGCTACATTGTAAAGCTTTCCATTCACTTCAAGCGGTGCTCCGACAAATACAAGCATATCTTTGTCATTTGTATTTTCTGCAATCTCAAGCAATGCTTTTCTGGAAGCTTTCAGAAGTACGCTGTGGTCGAACAGATCACTACAGGTGTATCCTGTCACACAAAGCTCCGGAAATACAAGAATCTTCGCGCCATTTTTCTGTGCTTCTTCCATAGCATTAATGATATTCTGTGTATTAAATTCCACATCCGCAACGCGGATATCCGGTGTCGCTGCCGCAACCTTCACAAATCCATTTTTCATCTCATCTTCACCCCATCTTCTATATTTGATGTCAGGGCAAAAGCCCCGGCAATACTTATCGAGCCTGTTTTAACAATTCTTTCAATTCATCTACTGTATACTTATATGCTGTATTACAGAAATGACACTTCACTTCAATCTCTTTACCTTCATCGATCATTTCCTGAATCTCTTTCTTTCCGATACTGATGATTGCTTTCTCGATTCTCTTCTTAGAGCAGTTGCAATAGAACTGTGCCGGCATTGTATCTGTAATTTCCAGATTAAGTCCTTCAAGAACCTGCTCAAGCATCTGCTCCGGTGTATGTCCGTTATCCAGCATGGATGTTACAGACTGGATCTTCTGAATGTTTGCCTCCAGCTTATTAAGTACTTCATCTTCGATAAAAGGCATAACCTGTACGATAAATCCACCGGCGCATTTCACTGTATTATCTTTGTTCATCAGAACTCCAAGTCCGACAGAAGATGGTACCTGTTCAGATGTTGCAAAATAATAAGTAAGATCCTCTGCAATCTCTCCTGTCTGCAGAATCGTCTGTCCGGAATATGGCTCCTTGAGTCCATATCTTTGATGATTGTCATGACGCCCTGTCCAAGTGCTCCACCTACATCAAGCTTTCCGTTCTTCGCCGGAAGCATAACATCTGGGTTAAATGCATATCCTTTTACATTTCCCTTGCTGTCCGCTGTCACAGTCAGACCTTCGATCTGACCGGAACACTGAATCTGGATTGTCAGCATGTCTGTATCATTCTTCATCATGCTTCCCATCATCACTCCACCTGTAAGGAGTCTTCCCAGCGCTGCTGTCGCAACCGGACTTGTTCCGTGATGCTCTCTTGCCTCCTCAACCAGGTTTGTTGTCACTGCCGCAAATGCACGGATCTGTGCATTTCCTGCTGTTGCTCTTACAATATAATCATTCATGTCTTATTCTCCTCGTCTTTCTTATCTATTCAAGAATTGTATCCAATTCATTTCCCGGATTCTCTGGCAACGATATAGATTCTCTCGCTCTTCTCTGTCGGTTCCTCATGTGTAACTGCGTCATATGCCGCCTCAAAAACAAGCCCCGAACGTTCTACCAGCTCTTTCATCTCTTCTAAGGTATACCCTCTCTGGTAATGTGTCTCCTGATATCTCCGATACAAATCTTCACTTGCGTCTTCCTGAATGAACAGAGTCAGATCATACTCATTGATCCGTTCTTCTTCATAATAGAAATTATCCCAGATAAAACTACATTCCCCTCTGTCTTCTGCAATCACCGTATCTCCCATAACTTCTTTATACTTATATACGGTATTAAAATCAAACAAAAAGACTCCCTTGGGATCCAGGTAGTTATTCACCAGACGGAATACTTCTTCCAGTTCCTCCGGTTCTGTAATATAGTTGACTGAATCACAGACACTGACAATTGCCCTTACTGTTCCATATAATTCGAACTCACGCATATCCTGAAGCAGATAAAGAATGTCCTTCCCTGACTCCATACGTTTCTCCATCGCAAGCTCCAGCATATCTTCTGAATTATCCACACCGATCATGTCATATCCATAATCCGCAAGCTTCTCTGTCATTGTTCCTGTGCCACAGCCCAGATCCAAAAGAATGCCATCCTCTATTCCACGGTCTTTTAAAAGACTGTGAATGTATTCGCCCCACTCTTCGTAAGGTACATTATCCATGAAAATGTCGTAGACCGCCGCAAACCCTGTATAAGCTTCCAACTGTTGACCTCCGTTCTTTTCTGTTTCTACATAATCCATTTTATTTTACCACAAATTCTCTTTTTTGACATCAAACATTTCTACATTCTATTGTATTTCTCAATTTCTTATCATTTTTCTAAAAGCTCCTATTTTTATCAAGAATTTTGAAATCTTTTCTCATTCCCCTCTCTTTTTTGTTCCAAAATCTACCATTTTTTATAAAAGTTTTACATTTACAACATATTTCCATAACATTTTTGCGTTTTATTCTTCCTTTTAGCACTTTAATATGCTATAATCATAAAGCTGTGTTAATAAAAAATTTTTTATATTAACAAAAGGCGCCGCTATCTGTTGTGGGGACAGCAGGATAGCATAGAAAACAAAAGAAAGGACATTGAAAAAATGGACAACAACAAGAAAGAATTCAAGCCGTATATTCCAGCGGACAAAGTCGTTCCTGAGTTTACGGTGACAGCACTCTTGATTGGTATCCTTCTGGCAATCGTATTTGGAGCTGCTAACGCATACCTCGGACTTCTCGTTGGTATGACAGTTTCCGCTTCCATCCCGGCAGCCGTAATTTCTATGGGAATCATTCGTGTGATTCTCCGTAAGGATTCTATTCTCGAGAACAACATGGTACAGACAATCGGTTCTGCCGGAGAGTCTGTTGCAGCAGGAGCTATCTTCACACTTCCTGCATTATTCCTTTGGGCTGAAGAAGGAAAGATTGCTTTCCCAAGCATCCTTTCCATCGCTCTGATTGCCCTGTTTGGCGGAATACTCGGAGTATGCTTCATGGTACCGCTTCGTCAGGCTCTTATCGTTGAAGAGCACGGAACACTTCCTTTCCCAGAGGGAACTGCTTGTGCAGAAGTTCTTCTGGCCGGAGAAGAAGGTGGATCTAAGGCTGGTACAGTATTCGCAGGACTTGGTATCGCAGCCGTTTACAAATTCCTTGCAGACGGAACGCAGCTCTTCCCAAGTGAGATTGGACACGCATTCAAGAACTACAGCGGAGCACAGATTGGTATGCAGGTTCTTCCGGCACTTGGTGGTGTAGGATATATCTGTGGACCGAAGATCTCCAGCTACATGTTCGCCGGTGGTACACTCAGCTGGTTCGTACTTATGCCAATGATCGCACTGTTCGGTGGAGATGCTACAATCTTCCCTGCTTCAGTTACTGTAAATGAATTACTTGTGGATGGTCCTTCTGCTCTTTGGGCTAATTACATCAAATACATCGGAGCCGGAGCTGTTGCAACTGGTGGTATCATCAGTCTGATTAAGAGCCTTCCTCTGATCGTAAGAACATTTAAGCAGGCCATTGGAAGTATGAAAAAGAATGCAGGATCTGGAAAACAGCTTCGTACAGAGCAGGATCTTCCATTCCCATTACTGATCGGAGTTATCCTTGTGATCGCTGTTCTGATCTGGATCCTTCCGATCTTCCCGGTTAACCTGGTTGGTGCCCTGATCATCGTTGTATTCGGATTCTTCTTTGCAACTGTATCTTCTCGTATGGTTGGACTGATCGGATCTTCTAACAACCCGGTATCAGGTATGACAATCGCTACTCTTCTCTTTGCTACAGTAATCCTGAAAGTAACAGGTACTACAGGACTTACAGGTATGGTTGGAGCCATCTCTATCGGTGGTATCATCTGTATCGTTGCAGCAATCGCAGGAGATGCTTCTCAGGACTTAAAGACAGGATTCATCGTAGGTGCTACACCTTCCAAACAGCAGGTTGGTGAGATCATCGGTGTTGTTGCTTCTTCAGCAGCAATCGGATTCGTTCTTTACCTTCTGAATGAGGCTTGGGGATACGGAACAGAAAAGATTCCGGCAGCTCAGGCTACAATGATGAAGATGCTCGTTGAAGGTATCATGAATGAGGAACTTCCATGGGCTATGATCCTGATCGGTGTATTTATTGCAATTGTTGTTGAGATTCTTAAGATGCCGGTTATGCCATTCGCAGTTGGTATGTACCTTCCATTCTCTCTGAGTGCTGGTATCATGGCTGGTGGTATTGTACGTATCTTCGTTGAGAAGAAAAAAGGTACAGAGGCAGAGAAAAAAGCACGTACAGACAGAGGTCTTCTCTTTACATCCGGTATGATCGCCGGAGAAGGTATCATCGGTATCCTTCTTGCTGTATTTGCAGTAGTTAAGATTGATTCTAAGATCATTCTGCCATTCCACTTACCACAGGTTGGCAGTCTGGTGCTTTACATTGCATTACTAGTACTTCTGTACGTTGTATGTATGAAAGCTGATAAGGAAAAATAATTCAATGAAAAAGAAAGACAGTAAAAACTATCTTGACTTTATCCCGGAGAAGAATCCGGAAATTGAATATGAAACAGGTGAGGACGGTATTATTACCGTCCTTATCGAATGGAAGGGATTTTATCACAAGTTGGCTCAGCGCTTCTTCCGTCGTCCCCGTGTAAGTGAAATCAAGTTAGACAAGCTTGGAACTTTTGTGTGGAACTCCATCGATGATAAAAAGGATGTACATGCAATCTCCAAAGAGCTTGAAGCAGAGTTTCCTTCTATGGAACAGCCGCTGACAAGACTGATCAAATACCTTGAGATCCTTCATGATAATCACCTAATCTACTGGAAAGGAGAGAAACGGAAATGATGCATACGATTCTGAAATATCTTCCTTATGTACTTCTCTTTGCAGTTGCTACAATGATCGTCTACGGATGGGGATTGTGGCGTACGATGAGACAGGGAAGCGATCTTGCTAATATGCTCAGTTCCAAAGGAATCTCCAAAGTCAAAAAGACATTGAAGAAAAATGGTCCTATGACCCGCACAGCTCTTGAACCATATGTGAAAGATCTGACGGCGAAACAGCCATTTATGCAGGAACAAATCAATGTGACTGATCCAAGACAATTTCTTGATTCAATTCTTCCCTATATGGTAAAGCAAAAAATGATCACTGAGGAAAAAGTGAATGGGAAAATTGTATATCAGATCCGCAAGGATTGAAAACAAAAAGGATATCTGCCAGAAGTAATGATTACTCTGACAGATATCCTTTTTGTCTTTTCATCTTTTCCACTTTTTCTTTCTTTTACACCAATTTACACAGATTATCGCATTTTTCCTTGACACGCCCCGCTGCGTGGGATACAATAATCTATGGTAAAAACAACACAACTACATCATTTCGGTAGGTGAGGTTACCACAGGGATTGGGATATTTGACATGCTTAAGCATTCGATAGGACCCGGAGATTGCTGCCGCGAGATTGTGGAGACACGATTAGTTGGTCAGCAGGCTGTGTCGAGAAGGCACAACCTAATGCAATTGATATGCCCTGTGATACTAAAGCTTGAACGATGCATTTTATAAGAAGTCAATACGACTCCGTCATTGTTCAGGCAATGATGGAGTTTTTTGTTTCTCATAAAATACGAACAAGGGAGGTGAGGTTATGGACTCTGGTGCCAGTAGTTACCACATATGTGGCTCAATAGACAAAAATAAAATAATGCGAGGTAATTATCATGGACAAAGATATTTTTATAAAGCTTCTGGCGCAGCGCGAATTCAAAGCTGTCAGAAGTATTCTCGATGTAATGAACGAAGTGGACATAGCCTCTCTTCTCTCAACTTTAAGTGATAAAGAACTGGCTCTTGCTTTTCGTCTTATTCCAAAAGATAAAGCTGCTGAAGTATTTTCCAATATGGACACTTCCATGCAGACTTATCTGGTAACAATGTTTACTGAGAAAGAGCTGAAAGAGCTCTTAGACGACCTCTATATGACGATACGGTCGATATGCTGGAAGAACTCCCGGCAAACCTTGTAAAGCGAATTCTGGCTACCGTCAGCGCGTCAGACCGTAGCATGATCAACCAGCTGCTGAACTATCCGGAAGACAGTGCCGGAAGTATCATGACAACGGAATATGTAGACCTGCGTGAGGAAATGACTGTCGGACAGGCGATGGCACATATCAAGAAGACCGGAATCCATAAAGAGACCATTTACACCTGCTATATCACAGAACGCAGAAAACTGGTCGGTATCGTAAGTGCAAAAGATTTGATGACAACAGATGACGATGTTCCGATCAAAGACCTGATGGAGACAGAGATCATCTCCGTGTATACACACGCTGACCAGGAACAGGTTGCACAGCTATTCACAAAGTATGACCTGCTTGCGCTCCCTGTTATTGACCTGGACGGCCGCATGGTTGGTATTGTTACATTCGACGATGCTATGGATGTTATGGTAGATGAGGCCACAGAGGATATCACAAAGATGGCTGCCATCAACCCTAGTGAGAAGACATATTTTGAAACATCCGTTCTTCAGCATGCAAAGAACCGTATCCCATGGCTTTTGATCTTGATGTTCACTTCCATCATCACAGGAACGATCATTACAAGATATGAAAATGCATTCGCAGCCATCCCTCTTCTTGTATCCTTCATCCCAATGCTGATGGATACCGGTGGAAACTGTGGTTCCCAGAGTGCAACACTGATCATCCGTGGAATCGCACTGGATGAGATCCGTTTTACAGATCTTTTCAAAGTCATGTTCAAAGAATTCCGTATCTCTTTGATCGTCGGTGCTTTTCTTGCTGTTGCCAACGGTGTGCGTATCTTTATACAGTATCATAATCCAGGACTTGCAGTTGTGATTGCCTGCTCCCTGATGGGAACCGTGATCATGCAAAGCTGGTTGGATGTATCCTCCCACTTCTTGCCAAGAAAGTAAATCTCGACCCTGCGATCATGCATCTCCACTGATCACAACACTGGTGGATACCTTCTCAATTCTGATCTACTTTAATATTGCGACAGTATTATTCCGTTTTGTAATAGCAAATCACAAATGGATACAAAATCAAAAAACATATAAACAAAAAGTATCAGAAACTTTTAAAATTTGCTTCTGATACTTTTTTATTTCTTTTTATTAATTATCTTTCCATCATGCTGATCGACTCGATTCCAACGCTTCCGCCTCGGACAACTTCAATGCTCTTAAATTCTTCCTTCATCAACTTCACAACTGCATCATTCTTTGTCGCAGTCTGTACAAACTCAACCAAAAGACTGTCTTTTCCGTAATCGATTACTTTCGCCTTAAATGTCTCTGCGATCTGAAAGATCTCAACTTTATCTTCCGGTGTACATTTTAAGACTTTTACATAAAGGATCTCTTTCATTCTTACAAATACGTCTGTAAAATCAATTACTTTAATTACTTCAATCATACGGTTAAGCTGCTTCTTGATCTGCTCAAATGTCTCATCATCGCTGACTGTTGCAATTGTCATTCTGGAAACGGTCGGGTCTTCTGTTGTTCCAACTGTCAGACTGTCCAGGTTATAACATTTCCCGGAAAATAAACCGGAAATCTTCGAAAGTACACCAACCTGGTTTTCTACATAGAGAGAAATCCATCTCTTTTTCATATTATTATCCATATCTCTTCCTCGCTAACCTATATTTTCTGTTCTAATCGATTAACAATCCATGATCAAATCTTCAAGTGTTCCGCCCGGCTGAACCATCGGATATACAAGTTCTTCCGGATTGATAACGAACTCGATCAGTGTCGGTGTCTTTGTATTCTTCTTCGCCTCTTCAAATGCAGCTGCGATATCTTCTTTCTTCATGACACGGATTCCTTTGGCTCCGTAGCTCTCTGCAAGCTTCACAAAATCCGGTGTGTACTCCGGCATCTCCTGCCCGTTTGTTCTGCGGAAAAGTGCTCCTGATTTCAGGTTCGTCATACTGTAACGTTTTCCATAGAACAGCTTCTGCCACTGACGTACCATACCAAGATATTCATTATTAAATACACAGAGAATCAATGGAAGTTCTTCCAATACTGCTGTAGCAAATTCCTGAATGTTCATCTGCATACCACCGTCTCCGGAGATTGCAATAACGTCCTTATCCGGATTACCAAGCTTCGCTCCGATCGCAGCCGGGAAACCATATCCCATTGTTCCAAGTCCACCGGAAGTGATCAGCTGCTTGTTCTTTGTAATCTCAATATACTGTGTTGTGAACATCTGATGCTGTCCTACATCTGTTGCAATGATTGCATTGTCAAACTGACGGTTGATCTCTTCAATAATATCCTGCGGTCCCATATCCACGCGGTTCTTCATTGTCAAAGGATGTTCTTCCTTCCACTCTGCGATCTGTTTTCTCCACTTCTTTGTCTCACAGTGCTCTACATATTCATTCATCTTCGTAACTGCCTCAAGCGCATCCGCAACGATCGGCACATCAACATGAATATTTCTTGAAATAGATGCTGTATCGATATCAATATGAACGATCTGTGCATTCGGTGCAAATTCATGCAGCTTACCCGTAATACGGTCATTAAAACGTGTTCCGATCGAGAATAAAAGATCGCATTCGCTGACTGCCATGTTCGAAGCATATGCTCCGTGCATTCCAAGGTTTCCTATATAAAGCGGGTGATCTGTCGGAACCGCACCGCGTCCCATGATCGTTGTAACAACCGGAACTTCTGTCTTCTCTACAACTTCTGTAAACACCTCATTCGCACGGGCGATATTCACACCGCCTCCTGCAAGGAATAACGGCTTCTTTGCCTTTTTCAGCATCTTAAGCGCACGTTTTAACTGTCCCATATGCACATTCGTATTTGGCTTATAGCCACGGATATTGACTGTATCCGGATAATCCGCACTTCCAAGTTCTGCCATCACATCTTTTGGAAGATCGATCAGTACCGGTCCCGGTCTTCCTGTTCTCGCGATATAAAAGGCTTCTTTAATGATTCTTCCAAGATCCTCTCTGTTTCGTACAATAACACCGTATTTCGTAATACTGCGTGTAATTCCCACAATATCAACCTCCTGGAATGCATCATTTCCGATCAATGGTCTTGCTACCTGACCTGTAAAACATACGAGAGGTACACTGTCATAATTCGCTGTTGCAAGCCCTGTAACAAGGTTTGTAGCTCCCGGTCCGCTTGTAACAAGACAGACACCTACCTTACCCGTTGTTCTGGCATAAGCATCCGCCTCATGAACCAGTGCCTGCTCATGTCTTGGCAGAATGATCCGAATATCATCCTGCTTGTACAATTCATCACTGATATCAATCGTACATGCTCCCGGATAGCCGAAAATGGTATCCACGCCTTCTTCCTTCAGCGCTCTTACAAGTAATTTGTTTCCTGAAATCTGTTTCAATCTATATACCTCCCTTTTCAAAAAAGAAAGCCCCAAGCATGACCTTCATGCCCAGGGCGAATATCCAGTATTTACCGTTCACAGTACCTGTGTCAACAGCCAGATCTATCCATGTCATCACCTGAATTCAGAGATAAGCCTCTGTACATCCACAAGCTGTGTACTACTCCCTGTCTTCGTATTTGCGTAAAGCGTAAATTAATTATAAGTGTTAAAAAATATCTTGTCAACGTCGAGTTCTTGATCTTATTTAATCTATCGCATATGATTTTTCACAGCTCCAACTACTGTATACAGAACCATCATTACAAGATTGGCAAGAACAACACTGGCTCCCGCCGGGGTTGCCGCAACATATGAAAGAGTTACTCCTGCAATCAGACACACCACAGAGATTACTGCTGCGTTTATTATAACACTTTTAAATGTCCTGCACACTCTCATTGATGTCAATGCCGGGAAAATAATCAGGCTCGAGATCAATAATGCTCCCATCATACGCATTCCAAGCACAATCGTTACTGCTGTAAGTACAGCAATCAACGTATTGTAAACACCTGCCTTCACACCTGTTGCACGGGCAAATGTCTCATCAAATGTAATCGCAAATATCTTATGATAAAAAACAATAAACAGGATGAGTACACAAACAGAAAGTACAAGGCTTAACTTCACATCCTCCGCGCTCATCGCAAGGATGCTTCCAAACATATAATTATATACATCCGTATTCATTCCTGTTGTCAATGAGATCACCATCACACCAACTGCAAGTGACGTTGTAGAAATCAGTGCAATTGCCGCATCTCCTTTGATCTTTGCATTCCCGCTGATTCGAAGAAGCAGAATCGCTGCTACAATAACAACCGGGATTGCTACTGTAAGCGGAGCGGCATTCATCGCAGCCGCAATCGCCATGGCACCAAATCCCACATGAGAAAGTCCATCCCCAATCATCGAATACCGTTTCAATACAAGGCTGACGCCCAGCAATGCAGAACATAATGCAACCAGTGATCCAACAAGGAACGCTCTTGTCATAAAAGGATAAGACAACATCTCAATCACTGTATCAAACATGTGTCTCACCTCCTAAGAATGTCTTGCCGGCACGACTCTTCTCGTATCCATCTGCTTTTCCAAAGTACAGCACTGTTTCCTGTAAATGAAGGATATGACTTGCATATTCTACAGCACTCTCGATATCGTGTGAAACCATAACAACTGCAATCCCGGATTCCTTATTGATTCGACTGATCATTGATAGAATTCTGCTGTCACAATTGGATCCAATCCTGTGACCGGTTCATCAAGAAGCAAGAGTTTCTTGGTCGCACACAATGCTCTTGCAAGCAGAACACGCTGTCTTTGTCCACCTGACAGATCTCGGAAACATTGTTTTGCGAGATCACGGATTCCAAGCATGTCCATCTTCTCCCACGCCTGCTTCTTATCTTCTGCTGTATAAAACGGTTTCATCCCTCTGCTGTTCAACCGGCCGGAAAGAACCACTTCATAAACACTGGCCGGAAAATCTTTCTTCACATCTGTCTGCTGTGGAAGATATCCGATCTCTGTCTGTTTTAATCCATCATCAAAAACAATCTTGCCTTTGTCCACATTCTTCAGTCCCAAAAGACTCTTTACAAGTGTACTTTTTCCGGAACCATTTTCTCCGACAATACAGAGGTAGTCTCCCTGATTAATCTCAAAATTCAAGTCATGTACAACCATCTGTCCTTCATATCCAATGGATACATTTTCACATTTAATCAACGCCATCAGTTCAACACCTCCCTTAATGTTTCAACATTTTTCTCCATAAGACTCAGATATGTCTCTCCATCTGCAAACTGCTCTGCTGTCAGATTATGACAGCTATAAAATTCTTTTACATCAGCATTTGTTGCTTCTGCAATAGCTTTCGCAATATTTTCGTTGCTAAGTTCCATTTTTAATACTGTTTTAATATTCTCATCCTGTACTTTATTGATTAAAAACGCCATTGTAGCTGCGCTTGGCTCTGTGTCCGAAGCACATCCTGAAAATGCTGCATAATAATCCAGACCATACGCTTCTGCAAAATAACGGAACGGAAATCTGTCTCCGAAAATCATCAGCTTTCGTTTTGAATGATCCACCACATCCTGAAATTCCTGATCCAATTCTTTCAATTGTGCTACATAAGCTTCTGCATTTTCTTCATAATCAGATGCATTTTCCGAATCAATCTCGCAGAGCTCTTCTTTGATCTGCTCGACGATCTTCACCGCATTTAACGGAGATGTCCACACATGTTCATCAATTTCATGTACAGAATGTGTTTCTTCCTGTCCATGCTCTTCATGATCTGCTTCGTCTTCTTCATACTCCACTTCGTGCTCTTCATGCTCCGCATCATCCTCGTCATGATCATGATCACGCTCTTCTTTCATTCCTTCCACATGTTCCTCTTCCACTGTGTCAACACAATCCACCAGCTTCAGAGTCTTTCTCCCGTTGTCCGGCATTGATTCAAGAATGTCTTCTACCCAGGCATCATTCTCGCCGCCCACATAGATAAACAGATCACTATTCTGGATCGCAATAATATCCTGTGGCGTTGGCTCATAAGAATGTGTCTCCTCACCCGGTTTTAAAAGCATCTTAAGTTCCACATTCTCTCCCGCGATCTGACGCACAAAATCATACTGCGGAAAGATTGTCGCTACAACACTAATCTTTTTATTTTCTACTTTATTCTGTTCTTTTCCCCCGTTTTGCTCTGTCTGCTGCCCGGACATTCCACACCCGGTCAGCATCATTCCAAGAATAAGACTTCCTGCAAGCAGAAAGTCTCTTACTCTTCTCTTCTTCATCTTCAAATTCATCTTCTCACTTTTACGCTTTTACACTTTCACAGCATCTGTTTTAGCAGCGCTCATATTTTGTAAAAGCAAATTCCAGATCAAAACAAGTCTGTTCTTCTCCTTCTTCCGTCATCTTCCAATTTTCCATCTGATCCAGATTCGGGAAATAAGTGTCTGCCTGGAATTCACGGTCTATCTTTGTTACATATACAGTATCACAATATGGAAGCATCATCTTGTAAATGCTCTCGCCACCGATCACATAAATCTTCTCACTCGGATACTTCTTCAATTCTTCTAAAAGTTCTTCCTCTGAGTGAACGATCACTGCATCTTTCACCTGATAATTTTTATTCTTCGTAAGAACAATATTCACTCTATTCTTCAAAGGAAGTCCGTTTGGGAAACTTTCCAGTGTCTTTCGTCCCATAACTACAACATTTCCTGTTGTTTTCTGACGAAAGAACTTCATATCTGATGGAATGCTCACCAGCAGTCTGTTCTGGTAACCGATTCCCCAATTATTATCTGCTGCTACGATTGCCTGCATACTTCTTCTCCTTTACACAGCGATTGGTATATTCTTAATCTGCGGATGCGTCTCATATCCTTCCAGTTTCACATCATCCGGTGTGAAGTCATAGAAATCTTTCACTTCCGGGTTCAGCCAGAACTTCGGTGCCGGAAGCGGTTCTCTTGAGATCAGTTCCTCAATCATCGGAACATGTCGGTCATAAATATGTGCATCTGCGATCACATGAACAAACTCTCCGACCTTCATGTCACATACCTGCGCCAACATATGAAGCAATACTGCATACTGACACACATTCCAGTTATTTGCCGCAAGGACATCCTGAGAACGCTGATTAAGAATTCCATTTAGTGTAAGCTTGTCACTGTCTTTTTCCTTTGTCACATTAAATGTCATACTATATGCACATGGATACAGATTCATCTCATGAAGATCCTGATGCACGTAAATATTTGTCATAATACGACGGCTATACGGATTATTCTTCAAATCATAAATCACGCGGTCTACCTGATCCATCATGCCTTCTTTATACTGATGCTTCACCTGCATCTGATAACCATAAGCTTTTCCGATCGAACCATCCTCATCAGCCCAACTGTCCCAGATATGACTGTTCAGATCATTAATATTATTCGACTTCTTCTGCCAGATCCAGAGCATCTCATCCACACAGCTCTTGATCCCGGTTCTTCTAAGAGTCAGTGCCGGAAATTCCTTAGACAAGTCATAGCGGTTGACCACTCCAAATTTCTTAATGGTATATGCCGGTGTTCCGTCCTCCCATCTTGGGCGTACCTTCTCCCCCTCTGTGCTTGTTCCATTCTCTATAATGTCTCTGCACATATCAATAAATACTTTATCTGCGTAACTCAACTATTTTTCTCCTTCTTCTGATTAATACTCGCGGATAATGCTGCTCACTTCCAGAATGCTAGGCAGTGCCAGAAGCTCCTCTAACGCCTGCTTCATGTATTTCTCTTTCACACTCTCAGTTACAATAACAAGCTCCGCCTGATGTGGCTGTGTATGTTCCTGAACAACTCTTGTGATACTAACCTTATGATTACCAAATACCTCTGCAACTGCTGCAAGAACACCTGGTTCATTTGTCACCTGCATACGGATAAAGAACTTATTCTTCACATCCCCAATGTCTTTTACCGGAAGGTTCTTATAACATGTACAGCTGATTCTTCCATTGCAGCCATATGCCATATTTCTCGCAACATCGATCACATCTCCCATAACTGCACTGGCTGTTGGGAACTCTCCTGCACCGCGTCCATAGAACATTGCATCATCTGCTGCATCTCCATGAACAAAAACTGCATTAAAGGAATCTCTTACAGATGCAAGCGGGTGTTCCTTATGGATCATCATTGGGTAAACACCTACTTCAATTCCACTCTCTGTGTTATGTGCTACGCCAAGCAGCTTGATCACACTGTCAAATTCTTTCGCATACTCGATATCTTTCGCTGTGATCTTTGTGATTCCTTCTGTAAATACGTTAGGAAATACGACTCTGGAATGGAACGCGATAGAAGCCATGATCGCCACCTTACGTCCTGCATCAAGACCTTCTACATCCGATGTCGGGTCAGCCTCAGCAAATCCAAGCTCCTGTGCTTTCTCAAGTGCGTCTGAGAAATCCATTCCTTCTTCTGTCATCTTTGTCAAGATGTAGTTTGTAGTACCATTCACGATACCGACAACTTCAGAGATGTCATTTACTGCCAGGCACTGCTTCATCGGACGAATGATCGGAATTGCTCCGGCAACTGCTGCCTCAAACAGGAAATCCACATGATTCTCTTCAGCTGTTGCAAGAAGTACATGTCCCTCCTCTGCGATCAGATCCTTATTCGCAGAAACTACGTTCTTACCGGCTCTGAGCGCCTCAAGGATCATTGTCTTCGCCGCTCTATACCGCCCATAACTTCAATTACGATCTGAATCTCATCATCTTCAATAATATCGTTCCAATTATCTGTTAAAAGAGAAACGTCTACGCCCTCTCTCTTCTTATTTATATTGCGAACAAGAATCTTCTTCACTTCCATCTGAGCACCGATCGTCTTCTCCATCACATCAGCACGCTTCTGAATCAGTTTATAGACACCGGATCCAACTGTTCCAAGTCCGAGAATTGCTACCTTTACTGTTTTCATTATGGACACCTCTTTCATCTTTTATTTCTGTGTAATTTTTTCTTTTATTATAAAACAAAGATTTACAACATCCTTCTTTTCACATCTGTTGTGTTTAGTCACAGTAACCACAGTATAGCATGATTTTCTTTCACTAGGAAGTCTTAGACTTAATTTTTTCATTTTCTCTAATTTTTTTTATTATTTTCTGTTGACATTTTAATGATCTTGTAGTAACATATCTATTGTTCGTCGGAACAATAAGTTATGCGACAGTGGCTCAGTTGGTAGAGTACAACCTTGCCAAGGTTGGGGTCGCGGGTTCGAACCCCGTCTGTCGCTCTGAAGCACTTAGATTTTTAAAGATTTAAGTGCTTTTTTCATATCTAAAACGTTCCCCTCTTGCCATTTTATTTTTTATCAACTATACTAAGTAACAGATTATCTTTTAGAAACCAGGAGGAATTATGAAATGAAATTTATATATCCAGCCGTATTCCGTAAGAAGGAAGATGGAGGCTATGACGCACATTTCCCGGATCTCGAATGCTGCGAGGCATCCGGTGAAACTTTGGACGACGCGATCGACAATGCAAATGAAGCTGCAAGAACATGGATCACTGTTGAATTAGAAGAAGAGGATTCAATCTTCCCGCATGTATCTGATCTGGAAGATATTGAACTTGCTGAAGATGAGATTGTAAGAAATATTTCCGTAAATATCCGATTCTACGAAGGATGGGACGAATAAAAAGCTTTAAAAAAGGATTGACAGTTGTCTAAGTGACAGCTATCAATCCTTTCTTTGTATTTTTGAGTCTTTAATTTCCACACTCTATACTGATCTCATTGAACTTGCTCAAGATATCTTCTACCTGAAGTTCTTCTTTTTCTTTTCCTTTGAGATCCATCACAACTCCACCCTGATGCATCATCAGCAGGCGGTTTCCGTATTCCACTGCATAGCGAAGATTATGTGTGACCATGATCGTTGTAAGCTTTTTCTCTTCTACGATCTTTCCTGTCAATTTCATAATCAGCTCTGCTGTTTTCGGATCCAGCGCCGCTGTATGCTCATCAAGGATCAGGAAATCAATCGGCGTCATCGTAGACATCAGAAGGGCGATTGCCTGACGCTGTCCGCCGGAAAGAGATCCTACTTTCACATCCATTTTATTTTCTAATCCAAGTCCGAGCTGACTCAAGATCTCACGATAGTACTCTTTACGCGCCTTATTGATTCCGGAACTGAGGCCAAAGAATTTTCCTTTATTATCCGCAAGGGACATATTTTCAAGAATCGTCATTGTCGGGCAGGTTCCCATTGCCGGATTCTGATAGACACGGCCAATCTTCTGGTTTCTCTTAAATTCTTTCTTCGTTGTGATATCTTCACCGTTCATCAGGATCTGTCCACCGTCTACCGGAATACTTCCACAGAGGATGTTCAGCATAGAAGTCTTACCCGAACCATTACTTCCGACTACGGAGACGAATTCTCCTTTGTCTACGGTCAAATTGAATTTGTCGAACAGGCACATCTCATTGATAGTCCCCGGATTGTAGTATTTTTCAATATTTCTAAACTCGAGCATTCTTCTTCACCTTCTTTCTGCGTTCTCCACCGATCACCAGGATCACAAGGAATAATACCGCTGTGATCAGTTTCATGTCCTGTGGTTCAAAGAACTTCAACGCTGCTGCGACACAGGCTTTATAGATCACAGATCCGATCAGCACTGCTGTTGTTGCTTTCATAAAGGATACATTTTTAAATAAGCTTGTTCCTATAATAACACTTGCCAAACCGATTACGATTGCACCTGTTCCGCTTGAAATTTCAAACACGCGCTGCTCCTGACAGAAAATACTTCCTGAAAGAGCGACAAGTCCGTTTGCAATTGCAAGTCCTAAGATTTTCACATTTCCCTGATCTTTTGCAAGAGATGTGACCAATACATCATTATCTCCTACCGCACGAAGCAGGAAACCTAATTTTGTCTTCATGTAAAGGTCTAATAATACTTTGCTGATCACTGCTATGACTAACACGATCACAAGTACCTTATAATTAGAAAGGCTATCATGGAAGATTCCATTTACAGATGCATTATCAAAGATACTGTCATCTCCAAAGATTGGGACATTTGCTGTTCCTGCCAGTCTTAAGTTGATCGTCCACAGTGCTGTCATCATGATAATTCCGGATAAGAGATCTCTTACCTTGAATTTTACATGAATCAGACCTGTGCAGACTCCGGCAAGCACACCGATCAGGAATGATGCCGGCAGTGTCAGGATTGGATGAACGCCTCTTGTGATCATCGTCGCTGTCAGTGCGGCTCCAAGTGGAAAGCTTCCATCTACTGTCAGATCCGGGAAATCCAGGATCTTATAAGTGATGTATACCCCAAGCGCCAGGATTCCGTAGATCAGTCCCTGTTCTAAAATCGTAATATAAATCCCCATAATGTGTTAACCTCTCTGTTTCAATACTATTTTGTAATCTCTGTAAAGCTCTCTACCGCTTCATCTGCAAGATCCTGTGGAACTGTAACCCCAAGGTTTTCAGCAACTTTTTCATTTACATAGAAACCTGGTTCTGTGATTGTCTCAAAGTTCATATCAGATGCTTTCTTCTCACCTTTCAGAATCTCTGCTGCCATCTTACCTGTCTGTTTTCCAAGTGCTACATAGTCAAGTCCTTCGGCTGCCAGACATCCGATTTTCACCTGCTCGATCTCACTTCCGAATACCGGAATGTTCTGTTGGTTTGCTTTATCAAGGATGGTTGCAAGGGAAGCAACTACTGTGTTATCTGTAAGATTTGTCAGGCAGTCAACCTCTGTCAGAAGTTCATCTGTTGCAAGAGAGATATCAGCTGTCTGTGCGATTCCTTTGTCAACGATCGTGAATCCATAGTCTCCGGCAAGCTCTTTATATTTTGCAAGAGCGGATACAGAGTTTGCTTCGCTTGTTGTGTAAAGGATTCCGATATTCTTTGCATCCGGAAGCATCTCACGGATCATCTCAAGCTGCGCTTTGATCGGAAGTTCATCACTTGTTCCTGTTACATTTCCTGCAGGTGTTCCATCCTCTTTCGCAAGCTTTGCTGCAACCGGGTCTGTAACTGCTGTGTATACAACCGGAATGTCGGAGTTCATTGCTGAATTGTAAGCTGCCTGTGCACTTGGTGTTGCGATTGCACATACAAGATCCACTTTGTCTGAAACAAATCCATCACTGATCTGTTTTGCTGTTCCCTGATCTGCAGCTGCATTCTTTACTTCTACTGTCAGGTTCTTACCTTCCTCGATTCCTTCTTCTTTCAGTCCTTCTAAAAATCCCTCACGACAGTTATCAAGAGAACCATGCTCTGCGAACTGAGAAATACCGATTGTGTAACTCTTCTCTCCTTCATTGGAAGATGTCTTTCCTGCATCAAATGATCCGCATGCTGCAAGGCTCATTGTCATTACTGCTCCTAAAATAACTGCTAATACTCTCTTTTTCATAATTGTTGTCTCCTTTTTTCTTTTTTGATATTTCTGCAAAAGCAAAGGAGCCGATTTGGGATTCTTGTCAATAAACTGTGGATTTCTTTTTATAAATCAACTTTCCTGATATACAAAAAACCGCCTCAAGCTATTGCTTGAGACGGGTAATAAAATTCATTATTATCGCGGTACCACTCAAATTGACGTTCGTCCACTTTCTCACGTACTAACATACGCTCCTGATTGATAACGGGTTCGGTTCCCGGCGATTCCTACTCTTTTCATTTCAGGCCGCCCTCGAAAGTCCATTCAGAATCAGAATCCATACAGCAATCCCACCACCTGCTGCTCTCTGTGATCTCTTCTAAAACCTACTTCTCTTTCTCATCGGTTTTTGCTTTTGATGTGTCTTATTTTAGTTGTCCTCTTTCTATTTGTCAAGAGAATTTTTATTATATTTCAAATTTCTTGCAATATTGTCTGAAAAATCAAATCAAAACACACCTAAAAACAGCAGGAAAAGCTGTGCTTATAGCTTTTCCTGCTGAAATATCACCATCTATTCTTCGGTTGTTTCTTCCTGTGCCTCCACAGCAAGGCTAAGCTCTTCCAGCTGCTTCTCGGAAGCCGGTGTCGGTGCTTCTGTCATCAGACAGGATGCATCTTTGATCTTCGGGAATGCGATTACGTCACGGATGCTGTCCTGTTTTGCCATAAGCATAACAAGACGGTCAAGACCGTAAGCAAGTCCTGCGTGCGGCGGAACTCCGTATTTAAACGCATCTAGAAGGAATCCGAACTGGCTGTAAGCCTGCTCTTTTGTAAAGCCAAGTGCCTTGAACATCATTTCCTGGATATCATCCTGGAAGATTCTGACACTACCGCCACCAATCTCATTTCCGTTCAAAACGATATCGTATGCTTTCGCACGAACTCTTCCCGGATCAGACTCGATATACTGGATATCTTCTTCCATCGGCATTGTAAATGGGTGGTGCATTGCAACGAAACGATTCTGCTCCTCGCTCCACTCAAGCAGCGGGAACTCTGTGATCCATACAAAACGATACTCATTCTTATCAAGAAGCTCAAGCTGTTTTGCAAGCTCAACACGGAGTGCTCCAAGAGAATCCCATACACTTTGTTCTTGTCAGCTGCAAAGAGAAGCAGATCTCCCGGCTCTCCATCCATAGCTTTTACAAGTGCATCCATCTGCTCGTCTGTCATGAATTTTGCGAAAGAAGACTTCACTGTTCCATCTTCCTGAAGCGCAACATAAGCCAGTCCCTTAGCGCCGTAATCTTTAACAAACGCTGTCAGCTTGTCGATCTTCTTTCTCGGCATGCTGCCCTGTCCTTTGGCATTGATACCACGAACACTTCCACCATTCTCAAGCGCGCCTGTAAATACTGCAAATCCACAGTCTTTCACTACATCAGATACATCTTTCAGTTCCATTCCAAAACGAAGATCCGGCTTATCAGAGCCATAACGGTTCATTGCTTCCTGCCATGTCATTCTCTGGATTGGAAGCTGTACATCTACATCAAGAACCTCTTTGAAAAGTTTCTTAAGATACTTTTCATTTACTTCGATCACATCATCTACGTCAACGAAAGAAAGCTCCATATCGATCTGTGTGAATTCCGGCTGTCTGTCCGCACGAAGATCCTCATCACGGAAACATCTTGCGATCTGGATGTAACGGTCTACACCTGAACACATCAGAAGCTGTTTGTAAAGCTGCGGAGACTGTGGAAGTCCGTAGAAAGATCCCGGGTGCACGCGGCTTGGTACAAGGTAATCTCTTGCACCTTCCGGAGTTGTCTTTCCAAGCATTGGTGTCTCCACCTCAAGGAATCCCTCGTCTGAGAAGAACTGACGTGTCAGTGTCATAACCTGACTCTTCATACGAAGATTTCTCTGCAGATCCGGTCTTCTAAGGTCAAGATAACGGTATTTCAGACGGATATCTTCCTTTGTCTTTGAGTTTTCTTCAATCGGGAACGGAGGTGTCTGTGACTCGGAAAGAACACGAAGTTCACTCGGAATCACCTCAATCTCACCTGTCGCGATCTTATCATTCACTGCACCGGAACGTTTCTCAACTTTTCCAACAACAGCAACTACATACTCTGCACGTAAAGATGCTGCTTTCTCAATGATCGCTGCATCTGTAGTTCCTTCTTCACATACAACCTGTATAATTCCAGAACGATCTCTTACGTCTGTAAATACAAGTCCTCCTTTATTTCTGTTCTTCTGTACCCATCCCATGATAGTTACAGTTTCCCCAACATTGGCTGCTGAGAGTTCACCACAACGGTGTGTTCTCTTAAGCCCCTGCATTGATTCAGCCATGGTTATTTACTTCCTTTCCTTTTTTTCTATAAGTTATCAACAGAATCTCTGTAGCACTCTGTAATATCTGTGTATCCCTGTTCTGCAAGCTGCTCCTTCTGGAACTTCTTGTTCTTCTTCATGTTCATGATCATTACCTGACGGCCTGCTGCACGCTCCTTCTTCGCAAGATCAAGAACCTTGAGCATACCTTCCTTCGGCATATTCTTCTCGATCAAAAATGCCTTCTTCTCTTTGCTTGTCGGAACTTTGTATCCACGCTCCATCAGAAGCATGACAATACGTTCAAATCCGATAGAGAATCCAACTGCCGGTGTATCCTGTCCTGTGAACTTACCGATCATCTTGTCGTAGCGTCCGCCACCACCTACAGATCCACCGAACTCATCCATAGAAATCTCAAAAATAGTTCCTGTATAATAAGACATTCCACGTACCAGTGTCGGATCAAACAGCATACGGAAATCAGCTTCCTTCGCACTTTCTACGCTTGTGATGATCATTTCAAGAGAGTCTGCCGCATCTTCCGGAAGGAATCCCTGAAGTTTTCCTTGCATGCACGAACACCTTCTACATCTCCTGTAATCTCCTTGAACAACTGAAGATATTTCTCAACAGATTCCTCTGCATATCCATTTTCCTTCATCTCTGCCGCAACACCATCAAGACCGATCTTGTCCATCTTATCCAGTGTAATAAATACGCTGTCATAATCCTTCTCTTCAAATCCGCTGTAAGCTGCCATTGCCTTCAGGAAACGGCGGTCATTGATACGGATTGTAAAGTTATTGAAATCCAGTTTTCCAAGCAGAGATGTTGTTGCAAGGATCAGCTCGATCTCTGCAAGGTTAGATGCTCGCCGAGAATATCGATATCACACTGCATAAACTGACGGTAACGTCCTCTCTGCGGACGGTCGGCACGCCATACACTTCCCATCTGAAGTGCTTTAAACGGTGCCGGAAGTTCATTTGAATGATTTGCATAATATCTAGACAGTGGAAGTGTCAGGTCATAGCGGAGTCCTCCGTCTACAAGATCAGCTTCTTCCTTCGCCTCTGCAAGTCTCAGCTTCTCTCCACGCTTTAAGATCTTGAAGATCAGCTTCTCATTATCTCCACCCTGCTTACTGCACAGGTTCTCGATATGCTCTACACATGGAGTCTCAATAGATGAGAATCCAAAGCTTCTATATGTCTCTTTGATCAGACCGATCACATAATCTCTGATCTCCATCTCTGCAGGAAGAATATCTTTCATTCCTGTTACCGGTTTTTTCTTTAATGCCATAGCACTTCTCCTTTTCGTTCTATCATTTCACTACTGTAATCTCTTGATTTCGTAATGTTCTTCATAAAAAATGCACCTTAATCACGAGTCTTATATAATAAGTCAACTCCTTCTTTAAGGGTTTCCGTTATCGTCTGTTGATGCTTCTCAGAATAGTCCCTAAGTTTCTGGTGTTCCTCAGCAGACATTCGGATTGTCACAATTTTATCTTTGATCACGTCTGACTTCGGACGTCCCATCTTAGCCATAGGTAATCTCCTTTCTCTCACCTATTCTATTATACTTTCGTAATACGAAATGTCAACTATTTTTGATTCTGTTTATTTTTGTTCTAATTGAAATGCCTTTTTCGAGATGATATACTTTATTTGGATTAAAAAATCTGAATCTATGTTAATTTATTGCGTATTTAAAAACAGCTAAATTTTATGAAAGGAAACAAAAGACATGAATAATGACAGAAATACAAACTGTACAGATGTCGCGATTAAAAATGACAAAAAATCCATGCAAAAGCATTTAATTTATAGTCTTATATGCATTGCAATTGCATTAATCTCTTTTTTTGCAATCTCAAAATGGGCAACTTCCGCTGATACATACAGTAGGATTATTATTACTTTGAATGAATTGCAGAAAAAGGCTTTAGAGCTTACAGGTACTGCAACAGCACTTGCAACCGGAGCAGCTGCAATACCAGGAGATGCAACAACCCCTATTGCGAATAAGCTTGCTGATGTTGCAGGCTATATGGTGATCGTTTATGCTGTGATCATTATTGAGAAATATTTACTGACCATCACAGGATACATTGCCTTTAAAATCTTATTTCCTATCGGATGTATTCTGATGGCAACCGGTAATTTTATGAAAGCCGGATGGAAGGAATTCATTTACAGAATCGGGATCAAAAGTATCATTCTTGGAATCCTTCTCTGGGGACTGGTTCCTACCAGTGTCTGGATGACGAATAAGGTGAACGAAACTTATGCAAAATCCTACGATATGGATTTTACATTAGAAGATACTGAAAAATTATTGGATAAAGATAATGACTCTGCCTCTGCTGCCAACAGTAACAAAACAAATGATATTGAAAACAATAATACACCTTCTTCTATCACCGACTTTATCAACAACTTAAAAGACAAGGTAAGTGATGCTGTCGATACCGTCGGCACAGCTGCCTCAGAAAAAATCGATGCTATTGAGAAGGGCTTGAACAAGATCTTAGAGGGCGTGGCTGTAATGATTGTGACAACCTGCGCAATCCCAGTTCTTGTAATGCTGACTTTTGTATGGATCTTAAAGAGCATAACGGGATTAAAACTTCCAAACATTACACAACAGTCAATACCGAAGGTTTCTGAGATGAAGCGGAAAAAGAAAGCTGAGATCGATGGTTAGGAGGGGGCTTGAAATTTTTCCTGTTCAGCAAGTAGAATGCAAAGGAGGGAGCATCCCAAAGTTTGTGTAAACCTCCAAACTGATGTAAGATAAAATTACTCAGTTTGGAGGTTATTTTTATGGCAAGAAGAAAAGACAGCTCACAAAAAGCAGCAATGAGAAAAATGATGCGTGATTATTTGAAGAATAATGATATCAGCATCAAAGATGGCACCGATGTAAACAGTATCATGCGTGACATGATGTCTGTTCTTCTGGAAGGTGCTTTGGATGAAGAACTGGATGAGGAATTAGGCTATTCCAAGTATGATTATCGAAACAAAGAAACAGATAACAGTCGAAATGGGCATTCCAGCAAAACCATGCACACAAGCTATGGAGATATGGATGTAGCTATCCCTAGAGATCGTAACGGTGAATATGAGCCTCAGTTAATCAAAAAATATCAGAATACTGTGTCTCAGGACATGGAAGAAAAAATCCTTTCCATGTATGCAAAGGGAATGACTACCGGAGATATCGAATCTCATATGCGGGAACTGTATGATATTGATATTTCTGACAGTACCATCAGCCGGATTACGGATAAAATCCTTCCAATTGTAAAAGAATGGCAGGAACGTCCGTTGGAAGAAGTGTATGCTGTCGTATTTATGGATGCTATCCACTATCATGTCCGAAGCGAAGGACGCATTGTAAAACGTGCAGTTTACATTGCTCTTGGCATCGATATGAACGGAAAAAAGGACGTTCTTGGTATGTATGTTGGAGAAAACGAAAGTGCCAAGTTCTGGCTCTCCATCATGAATGGACTAAAGAACCGCGGAGTTGAAGATATCCTGATAGCATGTGTGGATGGACTAAATGGATTTCCACAGGCAATTGAAGCTGTTTATCCAAAAACAGAAATCCAGCAGTGTATCATTCATCAGATCCGTAATTCAACGAAGTTTGTTTCCTACAAAGACATCAAAAAGCTGATGGCTGATCTGAAGCTTGTATATGCTGCTCCAACGGAGGAAACAGCATTAAATGAATTAGAATTATTCCAAGATAAATGGGATTCCAAGTATCCAAAGATTTATAAATCATGGCATGACAACTGGGCTACATTATCCACTTATTTCAAGTACCCGGAGGCAGTAAGGCGCCTGATTTATACCACCAATGCGATTGAAGGGTTCAACCGTCAGCTGCGGAAAGTAACCAAAAGCAAGACCGTTTTCCCGTCAGATGACAGCCTTTTAAAAATGCTGTATCTTGCGACTATGGATATCACTAAGAAATGGACAGGACACCGGCAGGACTGGGGGCAGATCCACTCCCAGCTTGAAATCTATTTTGAAGAGCGTCTGATTGGACGCAACCTGTAAAACCAGCTTGTTTTGGGCAGGTCTTATTGACATGCCCAAAAACTCCTGTATAACGCAGATATGGGCAGAACCTAGAAAATCAGCTCTGCCCATTTGTAACTATTCACAAATCTTATATCAGTTTTAACGTTTACACAAAACTTGAAACGGTCTCCGAAAGGACGGCCCACCTCCCGGTGGAACCGTCCTTTCGTTACTTTTTTCAACTATATTTTCACTTTTAATCCTTCTCAAAAAGTGCTTTTTTTCGTTCTATCATTTCATCAATACGGTCAATATACTCTGTAATATTCTTCACATTTTCTACACGGATCAGATTTGTTTCTTTGCCACTGCTTGTCTTGATCTTCTCCGGCAAAACAAGCTTTGTCGTAGAGCCGGCACCGCAGGCAATAATTGTCTGGCGTTCTTCCAAAGTCCGCCCATGCTTGGACACTAAGGTAAAAGAAAACAAATTATCACTAATCAAACTGATTTTTTAAGTGGTAACAATGCAAATTATTTCGTTCACACAAATTATTGTCAATTATTCCGAATCAATTTGTTGTAAATTTTGGTGTACCATTAATATTTGATGTACAAGAGTCCCTAAAAGACTCTTCTATGCACCTCTATATAATTTGTATAGTAATTCTTCCAAGGTTTTCATCACTACCTTCTTTCTTCTGAACCTTGGTATATATGTTTATAGTTCCATTATTATGTTGTTTTTAGAATAACATTAGCTTGTCAGCTAAACTATCCATTGATTCCTTCTTTCTTTCCTCAGAAACCTCTGCATAAATGTTCATTGTAGTACCTATATCAATATGCCCCATGATCAATTGAATTATTTTTAAATTCGTCTCATGTTCACATAGTCTCGCACAAAAGGTGTGTCTTAAGACATGACATGTAAAATGTGGCAAAAGAACTGCATTGCGTTTTTTCTTTGCTGCATCATGCAATTCCATGTCATTATAGGCATCTATAATCCTTGCTAATGTTCTGTCTAATGTTTGTTGAAGATAAACATTTCCAAAACGATTTAGAAAGATAAAATTTGTATAACCATCAATCTCTGTTCTACAGAAAATACCATTTTCATACTGATACTGTTTCACTTCATCAAGTGCCTTACGTACTTCTGGTACAATAGGAATCTTACGAATACCAGCTTCTGTCTTTGGCTTAGATATATAAGTTCTTTGTTCCGTTGGATTCATTTTTCCTGCAAAGTAAATCATCGCATGATCAATTGTAATGTATCCATTTTTCAGATCCACATCTTCCCATCTCAGTCCACTGAATTCTCCCACTCTGACTCCGGTTCCAATCATAAAGGTAAAAAGTGGTTTCCAGTGATCATATACTGGATGTCCATCCATAAATTGTAAGAATGCTTTTTGCTGTTCTGGTGTGAGTGCCTTTCTTATGCTTCTTTTCACCTTTGTCTGTTGCTTTAGCTGTCCTAAAATTTGGGGTGTTGGATTTGTTCTAATGAGACAATCTCGAACTGCCATCTCGAATGCTAGATGTAATTCTCTTTGCAAATGTTCAATTGTTCCATAACTCAATTCTTTTTTTCCATTAAGGACTTGTAAAACTGTAAAACATCTGAATACTTAATAGTAGTAATATTACGTTTTCCAAATGACGATCGCACATGGGTGTTGTACTGATACATATAGCCTGCATAAGTTGTTTTACCTAAATCTTTTCTCGTATTCATATACTTATCAAACAAGTCATTCAAACTTAAATCTCTCGCTATATAACTATGAATTCCATCCAACCGATCTCTTATTAGCTCATCTTCTTTCTGTCGAAGTTTCACCAACGTTTTCGCATATATATATCTTCGCTTTCCATATGGATCAGTGTAACTGTACTGATACAAGCCATTGCTTCGAACTGCTTCTCCTGTTCGCAATACTCGTCCCTTACTGTCTTTTCTTGAATTTGCCATTGTCTGCTCCTTCCTTTTCAGAAAGAAGAGAACCTCACCTTTCAATCATAAGTCATATACAATAAGAAAACTCCTTCTTTAATGGTATCTGTTATTGTTTGTTGATGATCTTCAGAATAATCCCTAAGTCTTTTGTATTCCTCTCCAGACATTCTAAGTGTAACTACTTTATTTTTTGTCACATCTAGTTTAGGGCGTCCTATCTTTTTCATAGGCATACTCCTTTCTTTCATCTACCATTATTATACTTTCTCGTAATACAAAACATCAAGTTTTTATTGTATTTTTATACTCATTGTGTATTGAAAGTTAATCTTCTGTCTTCTTATTCTGGTGGTAACCTAAATGCTTCTATGTATTTGTCCAAAGCCTGACAATCTACAAGAACTGCTCGTCCAATTTTACAAATTGCACCTGCTTCTTTTGCCATTTTTCTAAAGTTGGCAGACACACATCATAACGCTTTGCTGCGGTTTTGTATTTGACAAATCGCCTTTTATCATTGTACTCATATTCCATATTCTCATCCTCTTTTCTTTTTATTTTCTGTATCACTCTTCCAATCAGAATCCAACTTAAAAGCTAGTGTTTTTGTAATCAACTTAGTTTCTAATCTCCGACGTAATGCTTCATCCACTTCATAACATAAATGCCCAGTTTTGTCATATAACATTCTAGTAGCTAATTTTAGAATGTATCTTTCATAATGCTTTAATATAATATTGATTGCAGCAACATTCCCTTCTGTTGCTGCCTGTATAACAGAATATGATGGCAACGTTTCTTCTCGTCTAAAATTCATTTTCTTCATCCTTTTTTATTTCCTCTATAATCTTCTTTAAAATTTTTATTGATCCTTTTCTATGTAAATAAATGGTTTCACGAACAAGCTGCATTTCTTTTGCAATATCAGAATCGCTCATCTCCATAAAATAGGAAAGCAAGATAACATTTCTTTTTCTGTCCGAAAGTTCTTTTAGAGCCTCTGCAATCAATGTATCTTTTACCGCAATGTCATACCCAAGCACTTGAAAATGATCATATTCCACATCGTATTCATCTAAGACATGCACTTTATCCAACTCTTTTTTTGGAATTTCATTAAGTGTGATTTCATGTTGTTTACGATATTCCTGTTCTCTAATATAATCTACTTTTTCATCATGCAATATTTTTTGACAGAATCTATCAAATTGATGGCGAATAGTCGTTTTATTCTTCTTAGAAGAAGGTTGTCCCATAAGAGTTCACCTCCCTCCAATTAAAATTTCTTGGTCTCGTCTTACACCCCCTTCTCTATATCTCCCGTATAGAACTAGGCAAATGTTAAGTAAAATACAAATTTTTTTATTTTTCTCAAATAAATATTTGTCTAATTGATTTATAGATGCTGAAATCAAAAAGGAATACAAAACTGAAATATTATGATACGGAAAATTCTTCCGCAATTATCGTTTTTTCCTTTTTATATTATTGGAAATATAGTATAACTAACATTCCAAAAGATATGAGAAGGCAGTCAAATATTTGCCACAATGTCAAGTGATGAGTTCAAAATAAAAAAGCCCATGAGAATTTTTCTCATAGGCTGAACAAAAGTAATGATAAATGATTTTTTACGAAAAAAGCGGCTATCCCAAAGGATAGCCGCTTCAACTATAGACAGAACTATTTCTATAACTTAATTTTTCCAAAACATAAACCTTAAAAAAAGCAGTATTATTAAAAAAGTAAAAACAAATTTTTCTGTTTTACAGTATGTTTGCATAGAAAAGTATTTCTTTCTACAGAAAGAGTAAATCATGGTACAAGCAAGTGAAATAGAAAAAATATTTTAAAATTCATAGTATCTATGTGCTCAGGAAAGAACATCATAATAGACCAAAGAATCACGAGCAAAAGAACTATTATATAGTGGAAAATTTTTTGAATCTTATTATTATTCATATCACTCCTTTATATAACCTCCTCTCTTTTTTCTTTATTCTGCTCTTCTTCCGTTTTTGTATTTGTATATTCCTGTTCTGCGTATTCTTTTATCTTCTGAACTGCGTCTTTTGGGCTCCGTCCAGGACGGTATTCAAAACTTCCATTCGTGAACTTCAGCTCATAAATCGGCATCGACTGTTGTAATATTGCCTATTGGATGATGCAAGCTATGACGGTAGGAATTCCTAACTTTCGCATTTCTCCGTCTGGTTTTGGAATTTCCACTCTTCTGACTGGGAATGGGGTATCATGCCCCTTTCGTATCCTCTCTGGCAGTTCATGGCAATCGAGTAGGAGGCTAAGCATTAGTTGATTAGCCAACCTCTCAATCAAGTAGGTAAGAAAATTTTCACCTCAAACTTCTTACGGAACCGTACGTGAAAGTCTTTCATGTTGACACGATATTGATCATTCAAATATTTCATATTGCTCTTGTTTAACTAACTCTGATTGAACTTCTTCAATATAACGATTATAATTTTCTATTGTTTCTTCTGCCTCTTGATTATTTGATTGTGTAGAAATACTATTCTTCAAATATTCTTGTTTTAATGATTCTAAATATTTTTCAATTGGTAAATTTATCTTATAAACTTCAAATTCATGCTGCCAATATCCTTCTTCCGAACCAAATTGACTTATAAGAGCCTGAGCCTCCTCACTATTAATCGAATCATTTATTGTAACTTTTAAATCATCTAAATAATCATTGATTTCATCATCAGACACAGAATATCCCGCTGCAATGCCTCTTTGATAAGTCGCATCGCGTTGTAACATATATTCTACTGCCTTATCTTCAGCGTCTGACTGTTCATACCCTGCTAAAATGTAGAATTCAGTAGCTTGTTCAATATCCTTTGTAGTAATAACGCCACCAGATTTACCTCTTGCATAAATAGACTCATCTGTTTTATCTCGATAGGAATTAAATAATTGTCCGGCTTTCTCCGTCAAATCAATATTAGATTCTTTTTCATTTATCACATAGATATTTTCGACTTTAAGTGGTCGAACGTCCGCATTATATGGGAAATAGTAAAATATAATTTTTGTACCTTCCTTTAAATTTTCTAATTCATAACTACAATTTCTACAATCTAATTGCAATGTATTGACATTTTTAAAATCCTCATCTTGTTCATTCAATTTATCCAAACGAACAACTATAATATTCTTATCTATAGATTCTACTATCCCGCTTCTGTTAAGATGGTATACCCCCGAAGAATACATTGTGTCATTTCTTTTTTTTAGTCCTAATAACGCCAAAAGCACACCCAAAATACATAAGACATATATTATTTTTTTCTTCATTACGTTTCACCACACGTTTATTTTTAAAATGGAAGAGAAAATACTTTCTCTTGATAGAATTATTCCTAAAAATCGACGTATTTTTTTCATATACTCTTCATATCCCTTTCTTTTTTATTGGCGACATTTAATTGATAAATAGATTATAACATAGTCTTTTCTAATCGCATTAAATTGACCGTTATTTCAAAGTAACTGACCTTATTTTCTTTCAATAGGATTTTTACACATAATTACCATATAATTTCATCTAAATCATCATACAACACGCATATTATCCCACCAATTCCAGACATAAAGGCCAAATCTCCAAATTCTTTAATTGCTATTTTATCCCTTATTAAAATTTTTTCTCGAACCTCTTCTGCTTCCGCCAAATACTTCGGGTTCTATATAATCAATACCTATCTGTATAAAAAAGCGAAAAAATGATTCGAAATTAACTTTTGATATTGGCTTCCTGTAATATAATTGATTGGATCGAAATAACTGAAGTAATTCACCTTGTATCCCCTGCCTTAATAATTTTTCTTCTTTTTCCACAAGTAACCGGCAATATTCCTTGTCAATCATCCTGTAAATATCTTCTCCAAGAATTTCTGTCCACATTTATGTTTCCTCTTTTCAGCTCTTATAGCTTACACAATATAAAAATAGCACAGCTTTTCAACCGTGCTAAACTTTTACTAATTTTTAACAACAAATAAGAGTCCTCAATCCACCACCATAACTTATTGTAGGTGCATCTTCCATTTCATCTATATACAGTTTTTCTGCTTCTTTTAGCTCTAATAGAATTTCTTCGTATTTCAGTTCCTCATTCATATTCCTTATCCTCCATAAAAATTATGTTTACATCAAACATTCCCTCTTTACAAGCGCACTGCATTTCTCCATGATTTTCATCTACAATCTGTTTAATATTTTTCATCCCCCATCCATGCATAATTTTGTCCGCTTTTTGAGATTGAAATCCATTTAAATTAACTGTATCTGAAATTGAATTTTTCACATCCAAGAAAACAATTTCATTAATTTGTTGGATTGTCAGTTCAATTCTACGTTCCTCAATTTGACATTTCATGGATGCTTCTATTGCATTTTCCAATAGATTTCCCATAATAATCATCATGTCTTCCCCTTTTACCGGAAGCTTATAAAGTTCAATTTTTTGCGTAAATTTAATCTTTTGTTGCTGCATTCTTTCATATTCATAATTTAAAATACAGTCAAGATCCATAAACCCCGTCCATATCTTCCATTCTCTGTTCCTTGTATTTTCTAAATGTGTATTCAGACATTCTTTTGCCGATTCTAACGTTCCTTCCTCGATACAATTGAGAAGATAGAGATAGGTATGCTTTACCTCATGAAGTCTTTTTGCTTGCAGTTCACAATAAGTACGAATGAATTGATATTCCTTGGTTAATATTTCCTTTTGTTCTACTAAAGAAGTCTTCTCCAGTTTATTGTACCTGTACATACTTCGAAACACATAAATAATAAATAGCAAAAGCAAAATAAGTATAAGCAATACATTGGTTATTAAATTAAAATCACTATAATATCCTCCATCAAAAAATCCTGCCATCCACATCACAAGAAATAATGCGCTTATGTCGATACACAAAATAAATAATGCCATTTTCCAACTATTTTCAATTTTTTTTACAAAGATCCGAATTTGTGTTTTCCATTTTCTATATACGAAAATGAAAATAAAAATAATTAATAGATTCCAAATGCATTCCCAGTAGTTTCTTCCACCTAATACATTTGTATTCATTACGTCAGTTTTTTCATAAATTCCCCGTATAGTGAGCAAGGGAATACGAAGTAAATCTGTAATCATATTATATAACCATAACCAAAGTAAAGAAGATCGGTAGCATATCTTATAAAATATTTTTAATAATAAAAGGGTTATAATAGGGTTAAATATCATCTGAAGATCTGTTACAAACCCTCTGGTTGAATCTTGAGCTTCCCATGCAATTCCACCTGCTATTAAAATATAAAAGATAATATAAACAATATGTGACTTCCATCTTCGCTGGGGATATACCGATAACACACTCAGAAGGCCTATTACAATAATAATATAACTTGTAATTCCATAACAAATGTTAATCAATTTCGTTGCCTCCAATATTCCGCAATTTTACCCTTTACATTTTTAAACTGCGGATGGCTAACTGTAAGACAAACTCCGGTTCGCATTTTAACCTGATAGGGTTCTACGGACATAATATGTTTTATATTTACTACACATCCTTTATCAATTCTGAGAAAGCAGTCCTGATTTAAGCGTTCCTGTATTTCTCCAAGACTAGTCCTGATTTTGCACTCCCCCTTTGAATGTATAAGAACAACATACTTTTTTTCCTTATACATATAATAAATTTGACTTTTTGCAATTCGTTCCATACGTTTTTCCGTCACCACTTCAAAGTACTCCTCTTTTCGATGCCCAATCTCAGGTTCTAATACTTTGTAAGCTTCTGGAAGTTTCTTTTCCAATAACATTTTTGGAATATACCGAAATGCATTTACTTCAAATGCCTCTATTGCATATTCTGCATGGCATGTCACATAAATAATTACAGCAGATGGATATAAATCTTTAATCTCTCTCCCAATGGAAAGCCCTGAAATTCCATTTTCTGATGGAAATTCCATGTCTAATAAATAGAGATCATTTTCTTTATATTTCAATTCTAATAAAAATTTATCGACATCATTATAAGCAGAAAAACTATAATCTCCAGATTCAAAACATTGCTCAGTAATTATTCTTTCTGTCGTAAGCCACTGCGTTTCATCATCTAATGTAGCAATCCGTATCATTAAATTCCTCCATCATATTTCAAGTTGCAAGCAAAGATGTAATTTTGTTTTCTGCCATTTATCACACTATAACATATTTTTTTCATTTTTTACTATAAATGGCGTGAACTTAGATTTACTGACCTTTATCTATAGCACTATTCTTATTGCAAATAGTTTTGTTTTATCTACTTCACTGTAAATAGATAGTAATCCTTAATTATATTGTTTAACGGCATCCTCAATTTCTGTGAGATTTACCCACCTTATATACACCATAAATTCACTATACATTATTTCTTCATTTGCTACAATCGTAATCCAATTATTTTTCAATATTATATTCAAATTTATTTTGCAAAAAGACATTATACTTAAAATACGGTCAGTTTTACTTAAAAAGAAAATTTCATATTATAATCTATTTAATCAATAAGAAGAACCCATAAATTTTGTATATCTACTTAGTAAAAGAGGTGTTCCAATGAAATTATAAAAAATAAAGGAGTGAAGCAAAATGTTTGATTTTTTTTAACGTGAAATACGTGTTACGCGAAACCTGAATGAATGTAACAAAATTAGAGAACTTTTACTTGAAAATAATATCCAAACTTATGTAATTACAAATACATTTACAAACCCAGGAAGACATCACGGAATAGCTTTTATTCAGATGGATGCAGCCTATGAATATCAAATATTTGTAAAACGAAAAGATTGGGAAAAAGCAAATTTTCTAATAAGATAAAAGTATTGAATATTACAGTGCGGCAGTCCGGACAGGTAGCTCAAAGAGCCCCATAATAATCAAGTATATAATGAAAGGGGGACACATTATGTTAGCAAAGATTTTAAAAAAGGGGATTTGTATTTTAACATCATTTTGCATCTTGTTACATTTTACCTCTATTATTACATATGCAAATGATGAAATTACTACTTTCACCCAAAACGAAAAATTCAAGATATTGATATTTTATTAGATCGAGCAATAGATCAAAAGAATGATGCCCCGACATATGTTGTAAAAGAAACTAAAAATAATTGTAAATTAACAATTAATGGAGAAGAACAATCTACTACACCATTAGTAACAACTGAATTACTATACAGTGATAATAATTCATCAGAATACGCAGCCACTGTTATATCAGAATTAGAAGTCTACAATAATACTCTTAGAGCAGTATCTTCTTATTCCAAGGAAGAACATACATCTTCATCTGGCGGAGAGATATATTTATATACAACAATTTATTTTGATATTAGCAATGTAAACGGAGTCGGTATTATTTTTTTTAAGGAAGTTATCACTGGAGGTTTTCTACACAACGTTAAAGCTATTCCAACCACCCGCATAGCAGGTGGTTTATTTGTTTTCTAAAGCTGCGTTTTTGGGAACCAAAAACTCCACAATAGAAAACAGGGCCTTGCCCTAACAAGAAAAACACAGGGAGATGTCTTTATCTTCCTGTGTTAAAAATGAAGCATTGATTATTTTTATATGAGAGGGATTATCGGACAGGTCTATATCGTGTTACAAAGTGTTGTAAAGCCTGCAATTTCGTGATTTTTAAAATTGACCGTTTTATAGGATAGTATAAAAGTTTGTTAGAGAATCTTAAAAATAAACATTAAAATTATATAAATCACCACTATTATAGAATACTATAAAAAATAATTCAAAACAATTCTTTTATTTTTTTAAAGCATGATATATATTAAGTGTATACAAAAACATGCGCATTCTTTTAAAGTTGTCTATAAATCTTAAACTCCTCAAGAAAGGAGGAAAATCATGAAAAGAGAATATTGGGCGTTATTAGTTCTTGTGTTAATAATAGTATTGCAGTGGATTGGATTAGGATTTCATGGTCAAATAAGGTTTATTTTTTTGATAATTATATTAGTTCTAATTGTTTTATATGCAATATTATTGCGAAAATAGCAAAAGTAATTTGTGAATAGTGAGGTAAAGGAACAAGGTGAAGCCGATACACTTAGGGCAGTCCTACGGAACGGACACAGCCAGTACCGCAATGATACACTTGCTTTGTGAGTCTGTTAGTCTGTTCATGCTTTTACATATGGCAAATTTATCGTGTTCCTGCAGGTTTAGAATTACATTCATGGTTTTGTGTGAATTTCGGTTGCAGCTTGATTGTTTTGTGGCAAATAGCAATTGTTATCAGAACAATTGTTTTAGGGAAAAAGTTTGTTTCAAAGCAAAGTACGGGAATATTTAGTATATTTTATATTGTTTCTTTTTTGCAGTAGCATTGTATTATATCTAGCATGGAATTTTGTGAAAATTTCTATTGTAAATGATAAAGATTTTGTAAATGAAACAGGGACACTAACGGTGTATCATAGTAGAGATATTTTAAAATCAGACGATTATGAATATTTCCTATATGACAAAGTAGGCGTGCTGTATCGCAGATATCTAAGGGATATGAAAGATGAAACGGATTATTGAGAAAAGAAGATCAAATGATTGATATGGAAGTGAGATGGAGTGATGGATGGAAAGCAGGAAATGTTCTTCAGATTTATGAAAAAGCAGTGGTCATTTTTGCCGTTGGTTTTTTCCTTTTTTTACAACTGATAATTTGGGGAATAGAAGAATTAACGGACTCTACTTTGCGAAGTCTTCCACATATGTTCTTGATGTGGTTTGGTATTTTATCATCCCTATTATTGATTTGGGAATTGAGCAAGAGTTTCTTTGCTTGGGGCAGGAAAAGAGGAATGTCGACTTGCTTCCGTCATAAAGAAATATGGTATGGTTTCGTAGTGGTGATAGGAATAGTTGTCATTTTGATAGGTTTGTTTATCAGTATATTTACTTATACACCGGAACATATTGTGGTGCAGAATGGGGTGCGGATGGTAGCCAGTGTAAATAGTTTCCTTCAAGAACAAGTGAGATCCTTCTACTTCATGGTCAATTGATTTACCAATATCATGAAGAAGACCTGCTCTCTTAGCCATACGGACATCTACGCCAACCTCACCGGCCAGCATTCCGGATAACTGAGCTACCTCAATAG
>ENA-OQHY01000105-OQHY01000105.1-human-gut-metagenome-genome-assembly--contig:-NODE-105-length-45933-cov-7.575187_pt1 | contig 45933 bp, 43 predicted proteins | sample MGYA00242570_ERZ504733 | MGnify/ENA primary metagenome ERZ504733 (study PRJEB26092, sample SAMD00036219) | human gut metagenome | host: Homo sapiens | study: EMG produced TPA metagenomics assembly of... | reverse complement strand
CCTTTTCCAGATGAAGCTGGACATTTGCCAACGCCAGTGAATCTACTTCTTTCAAAAATGGATATTCCTTTTTATACATGGCCGGTGTATTTTTTAACATTTTCTTCGTCTTTTCATACTCCTGAATTTTATCATTAAGCATCTGATTGTACAGGAAACGACAACAGCCAAATGTTTTGCTTAGAAGTATCTTCTGTTCTTCTGTCGGATAAATTCGGAAACGATATGCGATGTTCAATGCTTTTTCTCTCCCTAGCTTTCAATGTATTGACGGATTACTTCTTTCTCTAACAATTTATGTTTTCGACTGACTCTATTATACCACGGATCACGTTGTCGAACAAGCGTTCTTTTTGTGCAATTCATCTCCCACTGCAGAGGAAGGAGAATTCTTGCTATATTATGTTAAAACAAGTACATGATGAACAAACTTACTGCTTAGTCCAGCGACAGTTCATCAATCTTGCGGAGCTCCTCTTCTGTAAATTCTGTATTCTGTATTGCCTTGATATTATCCAATATCTGTTCCGGTTTTGATGCACCTACAAGAACGCTTGTTACAATACCATCCTTCAAGATCCAGCTCAATGCCATCTCTGCCAATGTCTGACCTCTTCCGGCTGCCAGTCCGTTCAGTTCTCTGATCTTCACAAGTTTTTCCTCTGTCAAAGCAGATTTCTTCAGGAAACGACCGTCCGTCATAATTCTGCTGTCTTCCGGGATTCCTTTCAGATAACGGTCGGTGAGAAGTCCCTGCGCCAGTGGACTGAATGCAATAATTCCCTTCTCCAGCTTCTTCGCAGTGTCTTTCAATCCATTTTTCTCAATTGTTCTATCAAAGATAGAATATCTGTTCTGATTGATCACAAATGGGCACTTCAAATCTCTTAAAATTGCTTCTGCCTTTTCCAATGTTGGACCATCATAATTTGAGAGACCCACATAAAGTGCTTTTCCTGACTGAACTGCACTTGCAAGTGCACCCATTGTCTCTTCCAACGGAGTCTCCGGATCCATCCGGTGATGGTAGAAAATATCCACATAATCAAGCCCCATGCGCTTTAGGCTCTGATCCAGACTGGAAAGAAGATATTTTCTACTTCCCCAGTTTCCATAAGGACCCTCCCACATATCAAATCCAGCCTTTGTACTGATCAGAAGTTCATCTCTGTACATACCAAGTTCTTCTTTCAGAATCTTGCCAAAATTCTTCTCCGCACTTCCGTAAGCCGGTCCGTAATTATTTGCCAGATCGAAGTGTACGATTCCATTATCAAATGCTGTGAGAAGGATTTCCTTCATATTCTCATAGACGCCTGTATCTCCAAAATTGTGCCACAATCCAAGTGAAATTGCCGGGAGCTTTAATCCACTCTTTCCGCAACGTACATAAGCCATTTTCTCATATCTGTCATTTGCTGCCTGATACATGTTTCTCTTCCTCTCTTTCGTAACGTAAAACAGGTGATAAAATAGTTCTGTATCTATTCTACCACCTGTTTTCATTATTTTAAATAAAATTTCTCTTTACTCCTCAGAGAACTGATCCTTTCCTGCGGAGCACAGCGGACATTCAAAATCTTCCGGTACATCTTCCCACTTTGTTCCCGGTGCAATGCCGCCTTCCGGATATCCCTGCTCCTCATCATATTCCCATCCGCATAAATCACATACATATTTCATAATTCCATATCTCCTTTTCTTTTCATCTTCATTTTATAATTATTCCTGATCTCACATCTGTTCACTACATGACAAGATCAATGAATTATTACCATTAGTTTTCAAAAATTGGTTCAAAATCGCTGACATCATGTCCGCAGATCGGGCAAATAAAATCTGCCGGAAGTTCGCTGCCTTCATATACATAATTACAGATTTTACATCTCCAACCAACGATCTTCTTATCCTGAGGTATCTCTTTCTTCTTTGGTTTTACACGATTCTGGTAATCTGCATAAGTAAGCGGTGCATTCTCATTCAACAGTTTTGCATCTGTTACTTCTGCAATAAACAGAGTATGTGTACCAAGATCCTGCTGTTCCAGAACCTTACCACTGATTACAGCACATGCCTGATATCCCATATATGGTATATCATTCTGATCAACCGGAAGCGTCAGATCTTTCATCTTATCCACATCTCTTCCTGACTGGAATCCGAAATGCTTGATCGTCTCAAAGGAACACTGCACATCTAACAGACTCAATGCAAAGATTCCGCTTTCTTTGATCAGATCACAAGTATAATTACTATTTAAAACAGATATTGCAATTCGAACCGGATCATTTGCTACCTGCATGCATGTGTTCGTAATACAGCCATTTACTTTCTCGCCGGAACGCGTGGATAACATAAATACTCCGTAAGACAGATTGTAAAGTGCTTTTTTCTCCATGTGATTACCTCCCTTTTTATTTCAGTAATAATTACTATTATTATATTCATATAATAGCTGATTTCTTAGCTATTGTCAACTGTAAATTTTATTCTCTCCAGTTTTTCTTTAAATTTTCTTCTGTTTTTATTTGAATTTTCAGACAATCATTTCTACTTATGCTATACTATCATTATAGTAACTCGTTAACAGCAACATTTTGTAAAGGCAGGGATGATTATGAATTTAAACTATCTTGAAGAAACAATTAGAACATCTAAGTATCTTGTTTGTCTCGCCGGAATGGAAGGAATAATGCTTGAAAAAGAGGCTGCACATGACAGCCTCTTTTCACCTTCTACTCTTCACCATATCCTAGAATCTCTTTAATCTCCGGAATTGTCTTCTTCTGTTCTCTTAACCGACGAATCTGCGCAATCCTTTCTAAGCTCTCAACTCTGCGGTATCTTCTGGTCAGATTCTCTTCCGCCTGCTCGAACGGCAGCATTCCTTCCTCTGTATAAAATTTCAAAGTACTGTAACGCACTGCCGTAAGCCGCACAAGCTCTCCGATTGTCACATATTCTGCCTGCTCTATTACTTCCATGCTTCTCTGTCTTGACATCTGCTCACCTTTTCTACTGTCTACATAATTAGTATTTCAGTACTTTCTTCCTACTGCCAGTATGCCGGTACCAGGTTGACTCCCTGAATCGGTACTTTATATGCTGTTTTCGTCATTGGGAAGATACGGTAATATATGTTGCCTATTTTTAGTAAAGTCTCACTGCCTACTCTGATCTCCTCTACCGCAAAGCCTTTTTTCTTCAAATGTTCTACAGCCGCAGCTCTTCTGTCCGCCACGTTAGTTCCAAAAATAACCGTATCGATAAATACGGATTTTCTTCTGTCAAGGTAAGGAAATACAAGATTAACACCCTCTAAATATGGATTCTTAAGCAGTTTACTCTTAGTCTTCACAAACCGATTCATAAATCCTTCAAAAACATTATGAAATTCTGCTTCCCATAATGCACGGTACTTCTCATCCTGAACAGCAGCTTCTGTCATACGTTCTTCTACACGATTCTGCTCTGATACAGAAAACAAGTCATGGATACAGCCACTTTCACGGAGAAGCCATAAGAGAACCGCATCTTCCAGACTAATTGGACCATCCTCTAGAATCTCTGCACGAAGTCCTTCTTTTATTCTGATATAACTTGTCTCATCACTAAGGTATGCCTTTAGTTCAACACCTGATGTATCATAATTCATATCACAGCCCAAAATATCCGGTACTTCCTTTAGAAGTTCTTCTGTTTCCAAAACAGCAGCCACTTCTTTCTCAATCTGAGTCTCCTCTTTTTTCTTTAATGTTTTTGCCATCTGTACCGCTTTCTGCAGTGCTGAAGAAAATTCTGAAAATGAATCCACATCTGCTTTTCCTAATTCTGTCTCCAACACCTGCGCAGCAGAAACAGCTCTCAATACAGCACTTTTTGCCACGCTTGGATGAATACTCTCCTGTCCGTCCAACGCAAGTAATGCATATTGCTGAGATAATGTAAGATCTTTCATACCTGCTTTCCTCCTATTTCCTGATCGCCATTTTTGTTTTCTACTTACTACTTACTACTTACTACTTACTACTTAGAAAATATCATACAGTACGCAAACTGTCAAGTTGTTACTATTACTTCTACTGACTTTACCTATTAACACAATAATTCAAGAATGCCAAACTGACCTTTAAGACATTTTCAAGTCTTCAACTATTGAAACGTACACCATATAATGCTATCATTAATAATTGACGCTTTAAATTAAGTTTTCGTAATAACAGGAGAATATATGAACCAAAAAACAGCTTCTGCCCCTGCAGCAGAGAACAAAATGGGAACCATGCCAATCGGCAGACTCTTGTTCAACATGTCCTTACCGATGATGGTTTCCATGCTAGTGCAGGCACTTTATAATATTGTAGACAGTATCTTTGTAGCAAAGCTGTCAGAAAATGCTCTTACCGCAGTCTCTCTCGCCTTCCCGTTACAGATGCTGCTCATTGCAGTTGCAACCGGTACCGGCGTCGGTATGAATGCACTCCTTTCCAGAGCACTCGGAGCAAAGCAAAATGATGAGGCAAACAAAATTGCATCTAACGCTGCATTTCTTTATATCATAAGCTATATCGTATTTCTTATTCTTGGCTTTACCGTAGTAAAACCTTTCTATGCAAGCCAGATTGGAAATGCAGATGTTGAGATCATGGAAATGGGAATCGATTATCTGAGCACTGTTATGATCTTCTCTATGGGACTGCTGGCACAGATTTGCTTTGAACGACTGCTCACTTCCACCGGAAGAACGATTTTCAGTATGACTTCCCAGTTGTGTGGTGCGATCACGAATATCATTCTTGACCCGATCCTGATCTTTGGTCTGATCGGCTTCCCTAAGATGGGCGTTACCGGTGCTGCCTTAGCTACAGTTATCGGACAGTGTGTAGGCGCACTTGTCGCATTTATCTGTAACCATAAATTTAACCCTGATGTGAAACTTCAGTTCCGTGGTTTCGTCCGGACGGAAGAATTATCAGAACAATTTATGCAATCGGTATTCCATCTATTATCATGCAGTCGATTGGTTCTGTTATGACATACTCCATGAACCGTATCCTGATCACATTTTCATCTACTGCAACTGCCGTATTCGGAGTGTATTTCAAACTGCAGAGCTTTTTCTTCATGCCTGTCTTCGGTTTGAATAACGGTATCACTCCGATCATTGCATTCAACTACGGTGCGCAGAATAGAAAACGTATGGTCAAGACGATCAAGCTCAGTATGGCAACAGCATTTTGTATTATGCTCTTCGGATTTCTTTGCTTTGAATTCGTTCCACAGGTACTTCTCGGAATGTTCAACGCATCTGCTGATATGCTTACGATTGGAGTCCCTGCGCTTCGTATCATCGGTATCCATTACTTACTTGCATGGTTCGGCATCATCTGCGGTACTGTATTCCAGGCGCTTGGAAAGGCCGTGTTCAGTATGATCGTATCCATCATGCGTCAGCTTGTAGTACTGATTCCGGCTGCATATGTACTGGCAAAATTTGGTGGGCTTCATGCAGTATGGTGGGCTTTCCTGACTGCTGAGATCATGTCACTGATTGTCTCACTTATCTTTCTGTTCAGGACTAATCGGACGATTATTTCCAAGATCCCGGATGGAAGTGATATTCTATAAAGGGAAAAAGTTATGAAATTTAAGAAAAAATTATGGATCTCTTTAATCCTGTTCATCCTGTTTGGCACTGTCTTTTCAGGTTGGATCTTTCATCAAAATACGACCCGTGAACATTTAGTTTTTGACAATACAACCCAGCTTGTGACAACTGAACGATCCGAAGATAATATTCGAATTGAAGATGTCATTCTTCCAGATTCTTTTCAGAATCAACAATCCATTTTGTTCAAGACAACCCATACCCGGGCTGAGGTATTGCTTGATGGAGAGAAAATCTATGAATTTGGAAATGATACTGACACATTAAGATTCATGAAGTCTCCCGGCTCTTGTTGGCATATTGTCGATCTTCCAAAAAACAGTGATGGAAAACACTTGCAGGTCAGGATTATTCCTGTATATTCAGACTACTACGGAAATTCTTTCCATCTTTTTGGAGGGACAAAAGGAGACTGTACCTGAAGATCCTGAGCAACAGTCTCTGTTCATTGGTTCTAAGCTGCGAAATCTTATCGTTAGGAATCATCTGCCTGATTTTATGCTTTTCTATAATGAGGAAAAATGATAAATATTCGTCAGATGAATCCTACATGATTTTCCTGAACCTTGGTGTTTTTTCTCTTTTGATCACACTTTGGACGCTAAAGCAATGTGGTTTTCTGCAGTTTTTAATTCCAGATTCAAGAGCACTTTATTTTATAGACTACTTTACTTTTTTCCTGTTTCCAGTACCTTTTAACTTTATTCTATATGATATCTGTAAAAGCAAATATCGTAAAGGAGCTGTACACCTGTCCATTCTCTATCTGTGCAATATGGCAGCGGCAGTATTGCTTCAATGTGCAGGAATCATCGATATCTTCCGCATTCTTCCGATAACTCATCTGATCATGCTGGTGAATGTAATTTATACAGTAACATTGATTCGTTATGAATCTATAAAATTACAAAATGAAGCTGCCAGACATTTTAAATATCCAATGTATCTGGTCATGGCATTGGGTGCTGCAGAACTTATTGCTTACTATATCCGGCATTTTCAACAAACCTCCATCTTCCTTCCATTGGGAACGATGCTATTCATCCTTTTGCTGGTCTGGATCCAGGTATCACGTTTTTATGATCAATATCTCCAGAAACAAAAGCTTGTTTACCTACAGAAACTTGCGAACACGGATCTGCTTACAGATACTATGAATCGAAATGCCTATGAAAAGAAAGTGAATCGTCTTAACGAACAGAAAAACGAACTTCACACTACCGGTTTTATTCTTTTTGACCTGGATAATCTGAAAATAATTAATGACCGGTTTGGACATGAGAAAGGCGATGAAGCTCTGCAGTTATGCTCTCAGTGCATTAAGCAATTCTTTCCTGAAAAAGAAAATCTTTTCCGCATTGGTGGAGATGAATTTGCATATTTCTACAATAAGAATAAGGAAAATAATATCGAAGACAGAATTGCTCAATTAAATCAAACTTTAGAAGCAACAGCGCATACATTTAACTATCCATTAAGTATTTCCTCCGGATATGCCTGTTTTCTTCCGGAAATGGATAGTACTTTTAAAGACCTTGCAAAACGAAGTGATCTCATGCTGTACCGCATAAAACGAAAGCGGAAACTTGCATATGCAGGCAATTCAGAACTTCTGACTGCCAACACGCTTATTAATACAGGAACATCTACCGAGGAAAAGCTGCATGAAGAAATCTTCAGCCACACAGAAAATTATCAGGATCTTTCGCTCAAAGAATTATGCAATATCATTAATCTGCTCAGCCCAAGCACAGATGGTTTCCTATATATGCTGGATTTCAGAACCGACTTTTTCTATATTGCTCCACAAGCTTTAGATCGTTTCTGTCTGCCTGGAAATGAATTCCATAATATGACAAAAGAACTTAAAGAATTCGTATACAAAAAAGATTATCCGCTTCTGAAAGCGGAACTAGATGATCTGCTCAACACAGACCGGAACACACATAATATGGAGTACCGCTAGCTGGATCTTAACAGGGAACCCGTCTGGATCAACTGCCGTGGCTATATCGTACGTGACGATCAGCAAGAGCCGATCTATCTGATCGGATGCATCAATGAAATCGGTAACCGACAGAAAGCAGATAATATTACCGGACTTCTCGGAAAAACTTCTTTAGAAAAATATTTCAAAAATTCGGTTTCTACGCTTAATAAAGGCTTCCTACTTCATATCGGAATTGACGGTTTTAAAATGATTAATGAAAAATATGGATGGGATTACGGCGACTACATTCTTCGAGAAACAGCGTCCTGTATCTTATCCTGTATCTCGGATAGCCAGAAGGTCTACAAGATCGCATCCGATGAATTTATTATATTAGATACAACATCCTCTGATATGACAACAGCATCCAACCTTTATGACCACATATGCAAACATATTAATCAGTTTATTGAAGAAAACAACTTTGCTGCAGTATTTACTATTTCTGCCGGTATCCTGCCGCTTCCGGATCTGTCGCAGACCGGTTATGCAGAGATTATAAAACGAACTGACTTTTCGCTGACTATGGCTAAGCAACATGGAAGAAACTGCTGTTATATATTCCGGGAAGAAGAGTACCAGAATTTCTTACGTATCCGTGAGATCACAAATGAGCTTCATTCAGCAGTAAATCATGATTTCCGTGGATTCTCAATATTCTTCCAGCCAATCATAGATATCCGCCAGGACAAACTGACCGGAGCAGAGGTGCTGATACGCTTTACTTCTAAAAAATTTGCACAGATCTCGCCTGCTGAATTTATACCACTTTTAGAAACAAGCGGGCTGATTATTCCAATCGGACGCTGGCTCATAAGAGAAGCAATAACTGCCTGCCGGAAAATCCGGATGCAGCTTCCTGATTTCAAAGTTAACATTAATGTATCCCAGGTGCAGATTACAAACTCAGATGTTATTACAGACCTTATCAAAGAGATGAACGCTTCTGGTCTTCCGCACACTGCAATTGTAATCGAACTGACAGAAAGTATTCTGCTCGAAAAAAATGAAAAGGCACAAAACTTTCTGAAAGAATTAAAACAGGCCGGCTTGCAGTTAGCATTGGATGATTTTGGAACCGGTTATTCCAACTTTCATTATCTGAGTGAACTTCACCCTGATATTGTTAAGATCGATCGTGGTTTTACTTCTAAGGCAATCACGGACAAAAAGGAATATTATCTGTTAAATCAGTTTAGTAACATGATTCATAATCTTGGTCTGAAACTTTGTATTGAAGGTATTGAGACAGAAGACGAATTACAGAAGATGAAACTTCTGAAACCGGATTACTGCCAGGGATTCTACTGGGGACAGCCGTGTCTTTATGATGAGTTCAGGAAATATTTTGTGGATGTGAAAAGATAATTACAGCATTAAAAAAGAGAAGCCGATTCCCAATCATTTGGGAAATTGCTTCTCTTTTTTCACTATTAAAATTGCCCCGGTATTCTGTATCCGGACATCTCTCCTAGAATTTTCCGCCACCGCCTCCGGCAGTGCTTCCGGAAGATGTTGTATGTGTACTGCTTCCGCCGCCACCACTGGAAGAATCATTTTTCTCTTTTTTCGTTTTTGTCATTGTATTATACAGGAATATGTCTCTGCTCTCAGTAAGATTCATACTTCCAGCTTTCACATAATTATTAGCTGCTGCCTGGAAACGTACTGTTTTCAGCTTTGATTTCATAGTGCCAACAACAATCAATGAAAGGACGATACCAGCTACTAATGAAATCGGAATCCAGATCCATGACATTGGTTTTTGTGGTTCATTATCGATATCATAAGGTTCTCCGGTTTTTGCCTGCGTAATAAAATCATCACACTCATCAGCAAATGTATCAAATGCTGCCGCAAAATCACCATCAGACAAATCACCCGTCATCTCTTCTCCTATGTACTGGATACCTGCATCCGTAAATGCTGTAATAGCATATCCGTAAGTTGCCATATACCAGTCATGATCTTCCATGCTGATCAGAAGTATTGTTCCATCCTTGTCCGGTCCATAACCATAATTATGAGACTCATAGAATCGTTCCGCATAATCAGATACCGTCAGTCCATCCAGTGTATCGGTTGTGACAACCGTCACATCTACCTTCTGTCGCGTACTGATCTCATCTAACTTACTGGTTAACAGCTCCCTCTCATCTGCAGACAGAAGCTCCGCATTGTCGATGACACGAGGATATTCATTCGCGAATCCTTCTGTTTCCTCCGCAAAAGCCGGAACTGCAAGACCTAGACAGAGGATGAGGATCGTCATAAACGATAAAATTTTTTTCTTCATTTCCCCACCTCCCTAAAACAGCCCGATCAGGTGCAAAAGCCATGCAGCACCATACGTTACAACTGAGAATACAGCTGCCAGCATCACTGTCCAGCGTGCTGCTGCACCTTTATCTACCGGCAGATCACCGACAAACTTTCCTGTCTGTCCATTCATTGCAAAGGTGTATTTGTTTCCGTTCCATGTCGTATTCAGAAGCCATACCGGATACAGTGCATACTTTGCTTTTCCGCCATGAAATTGTACACTGCTATTGTCTGTTGTTACTGTAGCATAACCTTTTACTGTCTCAGCGAAGGCTTCCTCTGTAGAATGTTTTACACGTTTATTGGCACGTTCAATACTTTGTTCGGCAGTTACATCATACTTATCAGCCAGATATCCTGCAAGATAAGCAGTCTGGAAATCCACCGCATCTGAAATATTGAATGGCTCGATAGATTCCATCAGATCGTCTGCCATCTTTGTAGATCCATCTACCGGAACATTTTCAAAACCAATACTTCCACCCGGTGAACCATAAAATGACTTGTCTCAGTATAATCATAATCACTGTCGCTCCACATTCGCACCTTTGTTGCCCGATAGCGGACTGTGGCATCTACATTTGTATCAAAAAGCCAGAATGGAACGTAAATACCTTTGATCTCATCAATATGATTCTGATCCTTGAAAATCTTTGGCAGAAGACGTTTTCCGGTCAGATGCTTCTTCAATCCTTCTTTTGCTGCCTTTTTATCTAATTTGAACGGAATCACCAGATCCGGTTTTAACGCTCCCGCAAATTGTCCCATCATTACAATTGGATTATCACAGAATGGACAGGTTGTTGCTGCCATGTTGGCATCTCCGACAATCTCGCCTCCACAGGACTTACACACATACGTGCGCAAACCATCTGTTTCACCTTCCTGCCACTCACTGCCTGCGGAAGTATCCCACTCCATGTCATCTGTCTGTTCATTCTGCAGCTCTGCATCATAACCTTTGAGTGCATCCATCTCGAACTCAGTATCACAGTACGGACACTTCATCTTCTGAATCTTACTGTCAAAGGCGATTGCACCGCCACAGCAAGGACATTTAAATTCCTGCAAGCCTGCCATAACTCATTCTCCTTTCTTCCATGCCGGGCTTCCGGCAGTTATTTTCCAACCGCTGTTCATCCGTTACTGTCTGTCGTTCTCATCAAAGATATCTCCACACTCCGGACAGAATCTTGGCGGATTCTTCGGATCTTCCGGTTCCCATCCGCACTTATCACAACGGTAAAGCGGTGTGCCTGCCGGCTTCTTTGCTCCACAGTTCGTACAGAATTTGCCTTTGTTTACTGCGCCACAGGAACACGTCCAGCCTTCGTCCTCTGCCGGTCTCTTTGTTCCACAGTTCGGACAGAAATTACCTGTTACTGTAGTACCACATGCACATTTCCATCCGCCTGCTGCCGGAGCTGCCTGCGGTGCCGGTGTCGGCTGTGGTGTCGGAGCTGCCTGCTGCTGTGCTGCCTGCTGAGCCTGCTGTTGCTGTCCCATAGCAAAAAGATTCTGTGCATTCATTCCACCACCTGCAGCATTCATTGCCATACCCATGCCCATGAATCCTGTCATAGCTCCTGCCTCGTTGCCCGCTGCAGTCTTCATCGCATCTGCATGAGCACCGACAAGTGTAGCTGCTGCCATTGTAGGATCACGCATGATAGCTGTACGCTGTGCCTGTTTAATCAGTTCTGCATCCTCGTCCGGAAGAATAACTGATCCAAGAGCAATACTTACAACCTTCAGTCCACGAAGAGTTCCCCATTTCTCTGAAAGTGCAGTATTCATGGCATTTTCAAGATCTGTATTGTGTGTTACGATCTGATTTGGACGAAGTTCCATCTCTGACAGACGGCCAAATGCCGGCTGCAGGGCTGAGATAAATTCTGTCTTAAGAGTACTGTCAAGTTCTTCACGGGAATATTCCTGTTCTACATTTCCACATACATTTGAATAGAACAACAGTGGATCAACAATCTTATAAGAATATACACCTGAACAACGGATTGATACGTCAATATCCAATCCAATCTTGGAGTCTACTACACGGAACGGAATCGGATTCGCTGTACCAAAACGGTTTTCCAGAATTTCCTTTGTATTAAAGTAATAAATTCTCTGATCCTTACCTGTATCTCCGCCATAAGTAAAACGCTTGGCTACGGTTTTAAATGTCTCTTTAATGCTCTCACCGAGATTTCCCGAGAAAATGGATGGTTCTGTTGAGGTATCATATGTAAATTCACCAGGCTCTGCACAAACTTCTACAACCTTGCCCTGTTCTACTATGATCATACACTGTCCATCAGCCACGGCAATACCGGAACCGTTAGAAATGATATTGTCATTTCCTTTTGTATTAGAAGAACGACCTGTCGTTCTCTTCTGTCCCTTTGTAACGAGCACTTCTTTCGGCATAGATTCGCAATAGAAAAACTCTTTCCATTGATCCGCTAATGTTCCACCGAGTGCACCCATACCTGCTTTAATAAGTCCCATATTGACTCCTCCTTTTCCAACTTAGAATCTGTCTGCATTTTTAAATTCCATAGACATATCCAATGTGTTCTTTCCTTTTATTGTATTATAACAAAAAAGAAAGAATCTGTCTGTCCTCAAAAAATAGATTAGCTGCTTTTTTACACAAAAAGCAGCTAGTCTATTTTCCAGACTAACTGCTCCTGTTGAATTCTTTTATTAGTTTTGTTCTGTCTCTGAGATCTCTAATTTCTTCTTCTGAAATTCCATATTAGACAGTAAAATGTTCATTGCAAAACCTACAAGCAAAGCCCATCCGGAACCTTTGAATGCAAGCACTGCTGCCATTACTCCGGCAATACTTTTATCTGTACTCGTCTTACAATAATCCATACCGATTCTTGCACATACATATGCCTGGAATAACAAAGTAATCGCAGAACCCACACCCATGATTGGTTTCATGAATGACACGATCGGCACTAAAATAACACTGATGAATGTTGCCATACGGAAAGAACTCATTCCACCGATCAGAGATTTCATTGCTTCTTTCCTTCTTATAACGCATTGCAACAGATACAGTCATACCAATCCAAAGCGGACCTGCCAGCGGTGGGAACGGTGCAAAAATTGCAAGGATCAGATTTCTAAGACCACTAATCAGGTTTGATCTGCTTGAATTAAAGTCTATATATTCGTCACTTCTGCTGTCCTGTGCTTCCTCTACCAACGTCTGTGATGTAACAAAATCTCCAAACGCAAGTACATAACAGATCAATGCCAACGGAATTGCACTTATAAATTTTGAAATCGGTGGAAATCCGACTGCAAAAATACTGACTGTGTGGAAAATATTACTAAAGTCAGGAATTCGGATGAGCGTTCCAAGCTCGAGAACCGGTTTTGACAATTCTCCAAGCAATACTCCTGCTAACATAGCAATCAGATATGGGAATAAGTTTCCATATTTTGCCATGATATCCAATATTTTGTATTTTTCTCTGTTCTTTTCACAAAACGGTGAAAAACTCAAAAACGCAAGTAACAATGTACCGGAAAGTGTTGCGATTGGCGCAGTCATCAGCTGGCTTCCATCTGAGAGCTGTCCTTGTAATACTGTGATTGGTGCTGCAATCAGGATACCACCTTTGATTGAATTTGGCACACCATTCACAAATTTATCTGCAAGCTTGGTAATTCCCATAAATATAAATACAAATGCAACAAGCAGCTGCAACGCAATCATTGCCTGAATACGCTCCGGTCCTTTTGGAAATCCATTTAAATATGCCAGTGTAAATGGTAATGTTGGTGTGATCCATCCCGGGACAACCGGATCTCCTAACCATCCATGAAGCATGTACATAAATACTTCAATGATGACGCAACTCCATGCAAGCTCATACGGAAGTCCAAGATTATCCGTCAGATACGGGATCGAACTTAACGCAGTAGCGCCAAGGATCAGACCTTGAAAAAATTCTACATATTCTAATTTGTAATGAATTCCCGGAATACGCCACTGAAATGGGCCGAGTGGAATATAGGGAAGTTCGTTGACTTTTCTTGTTCTTTTCGGACTCATCTTTTAAGCTCCTCCTTCATTTTCTGATTTACAAGTGTCTATTTTTTAACAATTTAATCTCAAAAAATTGGACTGCATTCTTCTTGATGATAACATCTTTTGGAACAACAGTCCATTTTTTTCGTATGAATTGAGATTGTTACTATGTTACTTCCTATAATGCACTTTTCCCGAAGATTTTTTTGTGCTGTGCTACTAAGTAGAGAGAACTTAAAATAGCAAGGATTGCAAATACTAACAACATGATCATGAGGCTGTATACTGCACTGGCCTCGCCTGATGATTTTGTAAGCTGTGCTGCCACTACTGGAATCAGGTAGCTTGCCGCACCCATAAATGTGTAATAAATACCAGTATTTCTTCCCTTCGGTCCTGGGTTAAATAACTGAACAACTGCAAGACCAGTCTGAAGAGCACCTCCTGCTGCGAAGAATCCCAACATTGCGATAGCGATGTAAATGATTGCCACCTGATGGATAAACAGTACACCCGCAAGTGCAACTGCTGTACAGATAGAATCAATAAGTACAACCTTCAGCGGATTCCATTTTAATTTTGCCATCATGAACGCCCAGAAAAGTACTGCACAGATAGATCCGATCGTATAAATAGAAGTCATACCTGCTGCCTGAATCTCGGAAAGTCCACATACGGAAAGTCCAAATGCTTTTGTATACTGCTGTGCGCCATACATGATCGCCATGCAGAGGAACGCATAAAACATGACAAGAAATACGATAAACTTGTTTGGCTTTACAAGCATTGCAGCCTTCGCTGCATCAATCTCTGCCTGCACTGCATTGTCGGATTTGTCTTTCTTTCCTTCTGACGCTTTCTTCTGATCATCATAAGCAAACGGTGCAATAATTGCAAGTACAAGACAAACAATCGACATCACAAGCGGAATAATAACATTTAATTTCCAGTTTCCGCTGCTTGCGTTATGAACAACCAGGAATGGATAAATCATACCGGAAACAGAAACAAAAAATTTGATTCCGATCAGTGCAGATCCAGGTGCTGCCGGATAAGCTTCCTGTACAGCCGGATATCCTGATGCATCCCAGAAACCGGATGTTGCAACTCCTGAAACAAATCCACATACAGAAGCAACTAATGCACTTTTTGTAAATAAGAATCCAAGGAAGCATAGAATATATAATGCTGCTCCACCAATCATTAATTTTTTACGTCCTACATGATCCGAAATCTCTCCACCGATCCAGACGCTGACGAATTTACCAAAGCCTGTCCATGCAACCGCTGTACTTACCGCTGCAAGACCTGCTGCATATGCTGCTGACTGTGGGTCTGTCATATTGAATCCCCACTGTTTTGCAAAGTTTACGTTGTTCTGACTTAAAATGATAGCCTGGATACCATGTGTTAAATAGCAAAAATATACACAAAGGATAGACCACAAATATTTCTTTGCTCTCATTCCATCATTCTCCTTTTGTGAATGTAATTATTTTGCCTGAGCCTTCTGAAATTCCTGATACTCAGCAAGTGGCATCTCTTTTCCAACAAACAGCTCGTAGTTAACTGCCCCCTGCTGCAGAAGCATTCCTGCGCCACCGATTGCTTTGCATCCTGCTTCTTCTGCTTCAAGGATCATCTTTGTCTTCTCTGGATTGTATACAGTATCTGCAACAACAAGATCCTTACGGAATAAAGATTTGTCAACCAGAGTTACATCCTCGTGTGGTTTCATTCCCATAATCGTTGTATTGATAAGAATATCACAAGTTTTAATTTCTTCTTCCAGTTTAGCCTTATCAGCAAGATCCTCTACAGTAACAACACAGTCCGGACACTTCTCTGCTAATTTAGCCTTTGTTCCTTCTGCTCTTTCGTAGAATTTATCTTTTATATTGAAAATGTTAACTTCTTTTGCTCCATCCAATGCTAACTGAACCTGAATAGCTGTAGCGGCTCCACCGGCACCAAGGACAACAATCTTTTTATCTTTTACAGATACACCATTGATCTCGAGATTTTTAACAAATCCAACACCATCTGTAATGTATCCTGTGATCACACCGTTATCATTTACAAATGCGTTACATGCTCCGATGATCTCTGCTGCCGGAGAAAGTTTGTCAACTAACTTTGCTGCAATATTTTTACATGGCATTGTAAAGTTACCAGCGCGCATGTTGAATAAACGAATTGCCTCAAATGCTTTTGGCATTTCTTCCTCTGTTACATCAAATGCCAGATATGCATAATCTAATCCGTCATGCTGGAAACTGAAGTTGTACATTGCCGGTGATCCTGAATGTCCAACCGGTGATCCAAATAATCCCATTAAGCCTGTGTGTCCAGAAATTCTTTTTTCCATGATTCTAATCCTCCTGATATAATTTCATTTATAAATTCAATGCAACCTCATATGCTTCTTTTGTGGCATCCAGTGCACGGCGTGCTCTTACTGCGTCACCTACCATGTGGACTTCTGGTACGATGTCTTTTAATTCTTCTGCGAAGTCATAAACTACGTTCTGTCCATCACGGTGTGTATAACGTGAGCTGAATCCCATAGAGAGAACAACTGTGTCAAATCCTCTTGCCTCGTAGATCATCTCGTCTGATTTATCTGCTGCATTTTTATAACTTACGCCATCTGAGAAGATCTCTGATACAGCTGCACTTGTAATCTGTTTGATACCATATTTCTCAAATGCTTCCATAAGAAAAATTCTGTGTTCATGGATCACATCCGGTCCGATCGCATCTCTCATTTCGATAATGGCTACTTCATGTCCCTGCTCTGCTAAGAAGTCTGCTGTCTCTGCACCTACCATACCGCCACCAACAACTAAGACTTTATGTCCTACCGGGCGTGTTCCTTCCAGGCAGTCAACACCATAGACGATATCCGGATTTTCAATACCTTTGATAAATGGAAGTACTAAAGTCTCAGCTCCTGTTGCAAGGATCACTGCATCCGGTGTATCTTCTTTCAACATCTGTGCAGTTACTTTTGTATTCATCTTGATATTAACTCCGGCTTTTTCACATTTTACAATGTAACTTCTGATCATACCTGTGATATCACCTTTTCCTGGTGGATATGCAGCCAGTCTCATATTACCGCCAAGCTTATCTGTAGCTTCAAATAATGTTACATCATGTCCGCGTCTCTTCGCTGTAAATGCGGCACACATACCTGCCACACCGCCACCGATCACGTAAACTTTTTTCGCCTTCTCAGCCTTCGGAAGTCCTTCTTTTTCATGTCCAAGTACTGGATTTACAAGACAACAGATTGGTTTACCTGCATACATATTGGCAACACAGCCCTGAAGACAGGCGATACATGGTGTAAGATCTTCCAGTCTTTCTTCCATTGCTTTCTGTGGTGTGTGCGGATCTGCAAGTGACTGACGTCCAAATGCTACTAAATCTGCATTTCCCATTTTAATGATCTGTTCTGCAAACTGTGGTTCTGTATATCTTCCGACTGTAATAACCGGAATAGAAACACATTTCTTGATATTTGCAACAAGCTCTGCTGAGAATCCGCCGTGAATTCCTGTCGGAGCCCACATATACTCATCTTTTAAATGTACTGCACGGGATACGTGAAGACCATCAATTCCGCAATCTTCTAAATAAGAAGCAACTGCACACATATCGTGATTATCAAGTCCTCCAAACATGTCTTCTGTACTGTTAATACGTGCAAGAACAGCAATCTTTCCTTCTGTTTTCTTCTTTACTTCTTCAATAATGAGACGTGAAAATCTCATTCTGTTCTCAAAGTTTCCGCCAAATTCATCGACACGCTTATTTGTTCTTGGTGACATAAATGAATTTACAAGATAGCCGTGCGCCATATGGATCTCTACTGCATCTGCTCCACCTTTCATTGCACGTTCTGCTGCTTCACCATATCCTTTTACAAGCTCATACACTTTTTCTGTAGATACTTCTTCAGGAATGTCTCTTCCATCTGCTGATGCGATTGCTGTAGCAGCCTGGATCGGTGCTCCTGCATTCTTTGCATTTCCTTCCGGTCCTGCATTCTGAAGCTGGATAGATACCTTTGCACCTTCTTCATGACAGGCATCTGTAATTTTCTTTAGGCTTTCAATGCTGTTGTCATCATAAAGACATGGTTTCTTAGGACCGCCCTTCGCTCCTTTATGTACTACAGTCGCTTCAATTGTGATCAGACCAAACTGACCTTTTGCACGCTCACCATAGTAAGCCACAGATTCGTCACTCCATGTTCCGTCTGAATTTGCGAAATTATTTCCCATCGGTGGAACCACAAAACGATTTTTAACAGTCATAGGTCCAATCTGAATCGGAGAAAACATATTTTTGAATTTCATCATTTTACCTCTCTCTTTGGCATCATCTGTTTTTCAAATTAGTCTACCAACTCTGGCCAAACTTCTTTTAATACTTTCTCTGTGTTTTCATATGTATAAGCAGCTGCTTCTTTCAGTCCTTTTCCAAGGATTGCATCAGAAATAACTTCTACACCAACAACCTTCGGATCAACTCCTGCGTCTTTAATCATCTTAACAAATCCTGCTGTATCTTTTGCTCCTGTTCCCGGTGCAAGACGATCATGCATAGACTCATCTCTTAAAATAGGTGCTGCATATGGTCTTTCATAAGCATCATTGATCTGGATAGAAATAACTTTCTTGGCAATCTCCGGTGTAAGGATATCGTATGGCTGATCTGCTCTTACCCAATGCCATGTATCAAGAATGAGCATTGCGTTGTCGCATCCAGAAGCTTTTACAACTTCCCAGCCTTTCTTAAGATCCGGAATTCCGCTGTATGGCATCGGCTCAACACCAATGATGTATTTTCCTGCTCTCTGGCAAAGTTCTTTTAATTTCTGTGCTGTGTACTCAACAGAATAATTTTCCATCAGTCCACAGTTGATGTGGCCTACTCCAAAGAGTTCGCACATATGAAAACACATCTGCTCTTTGTATTTCTGCTCATAAGAACGATGTTCCTCACACCACTGAACAATGTACTCTACCTCTGTTACTTTCATATCATGTTTGTCAAGAATTGCAAGAATGTCTTCATCATGAAGTCCTTCATTCAATGCATCAACATAAGTCTCTGCGCGAAGACCGATTCCTTCATATCCTGCTTCCTTTGCAGCGATTACACGATCTTCAAATTTGCACTGATCTCCAAGTGTCCATGAACTTACTGTGATTGGGTTTTTCTTTGACATAATTCTTCCTCCATTGTAAAAATTGAATATAATCCATTGGATTTTTCTGTTCAATCTTGTTGTTTTTTTCTATTTTTATTATATCTGTTTGTTAAATAAATGACAAATTGGTAATTCTATCACGATCCATGCATTTTGTTTATAGATTTTATTTACACTTCGTGTTACGATATTCTTATCAATAAGCATTATTGCGTATTTATCTCTCAAATAGAGTAACTGTTCAGAGCCAACCTCCAAAATGCTACGCATTTCGTCGGTGTGGCGTATCCGCCAAATAAAATTCAAAAACAGTCTTAAAAATGCAAGCATTTTACATCTGTTTTATGAAATTTTGCTTGGCTCTGAACAGTTACCATTTTACTATAAAATGGTATATATAACAAATAATAATAGAATAAATTTAAAATAATGTTATATGTAACATATTTGAGAAACAAGAAATTTGGTATCCTAATATTAATAAAACACGGAACAGACATGGAAAGGAGTTTATTATGAAAATAGTAACAGCGATTGATTCATTTAAAGGAAGTATGACTTCTATGGAAGCAGGACAGGCAGCAGCAGAGGGAATACACAGAGTGGATGCGGATGCAGAAGTGATCGTAAGACCGTTAGCTGACGGAGGGGAAGGTACAGTAGAGGCACTTGTATCCGGAATGAACGGAACATTACAGAAAGTACAGGTGACAGGACCGCTTGGCGAACCGGTGATCTGTGAGTATGGTATTATTGAAAGCACAAAAACAGCTGTGATCGAGATGGCGGGGGCAGCAGGAATTACGTTGGTTTCTGATGAAGAGAGAAATCCGCTGAATACAACAACATATGGCGTGGGAGAAGTAATTCGTGATGCGATTGACAAGGGATGCAGACGTTTTCTTGTTGGAATTGGCGGAAGTGCGACAAATGACGGGGGAGTCGGGATGCTTCAGGCATTAGGTTACGGTTTCCTTGACAAAGACGGAAATCAGGTTCCATTTGGTGCAAAGGGTTTGAAGGTTTTGGAGGAAATCACAGATACTTATGCACTTCCGGAATTAAAAGAGTGTAAGTTTAAGATTGCATGTGATGTAACAAATGCTCTTTGCGGAGAACAGGGATGCAGTGCAGTATTTGGTCCTCAGAAAGGTGCAACACCGGAAATGATCTGTCAGATGGATCAGTGGCTAGGATATTATGCAGCATTGGCGAAAGAAAAATTCCCAAAGGCAGATGCAAAGCAGGAAGGAACAGGAGCAGCAGGAGGCCTTGGATTCGCATTTCTCACATTTACAGATGCTGTGTTGGAATCAGGAATTAAAATCGTGCTGGAAGAGACACAGTTAGAAGAGTATGTAAAGGATGCAGACCTTGTCATCACGGGGGAAGGCCGGATGGATGGTCAGACAGCAATGGGAAAAGCTCCGGTTGGAGTGGCTGCACTTGCAAAGAAATACGGCAAGCCGGTACTTGCATTTGCAGGCGCAGTCGAAAGAGATGCCAGAAAATGTAATGAACACGGTATTGATGCATTTTTCCCTATCCTGCGTGGTGTGGTTACGCTGGAAGAGGCAATGAAGAATGAAAATGCAAAGAGAAACCTGGCAGATACTGCGGAACAGGTGTATCGTACTTTTATGATTCATTGATCGCATGTCACACTATTTGTTTTTTGTAAATTTTAATCATACACTGGAGTTTGTAAATTAAAGGATGTTGCATATTGTATTGATGAATTACATATGCTATAATGGCTATAGGAAAAAAAGAAATAAGTTCCAACTGTGGACGACAAGCAAAACGAAAACCCGGTGCGGCAACACCGGGTTTTTCTATTCCTATTTTTGGAATGGAAAGGTTTGAATCCATAGGCTAGTTACCGATTCTTATATCACAGTTCCTTAATCATACAATACTGCTTCAATCCAAAATGAGATTTCTCCACGATTCCGAATATCTTGAATCCAAGATGTTCATAAATGGTACGTTTTTCTGATTGTGTGTCTCAAGAGAGATCATCATATCATTGCGGTCGGCGCAGGCAATGACTTCATTCATCATCATTTCTGCGAGACCGTGATGTTGAAATTTCGGATCAACGGCGAGGTAGATGACATGAAGTCTTCGGGTTTCATGAAGCTGGGCGGTCCAAGCGGAGTTGAGGTAATCTTTTCCGAGGACAAAGTTGAAAAATGTCTTCATCGTCGGATCCTCGTGGAGCAGCCAGCCGTCTGTGATGAGGCTTTCTTTCAGGCTGACAAAATAATTATAAAATGCATGACGGTGATCGGATTCGTCAGAAAGGATCAGACTCCCTTCAACTCAGGGCTGTCAGCAAAGACTTCACAGGTTTCAAATAATTCAGTTACGTCGCACTCAAGAAGATGTGGCAGCAGACGTTCTTTTGTTGCTTCATCTTCGATCAGAGTGCTGTAGAGCGGGTCGTTCTGAAAGCAGACAGTCAGTATTTCTTTAAGGCGGTCAAGATCCTGTTCCTGTACTTTGTAGAGCTTATCGCTATTCATTGGTTTTCTCCATTCTTTTCTTTATTATAATGTGATGATGTTTCAAGGCAATCGTTTATCAAAGCCTGGATTTTATCAACAGATTGTTTCATATAATGTAAATCATCTTTTAAGTAGGCCTGCTGGCGGCGGATAGCGGCTTCAAGTCTTCTGATCTCAACATCAAGAGAACCTGGGATTGCCATCTGATCCAGTTCTTTCAGACGCTGGACAAGGCCGTAGAGATTCTCATGGTGAAGAATGCGTCCGGCGCCCCACATCAGACGGTCTTTTGGCTGATGTAAAATATATTCCGTAAAGTGATAATAGACTTCTTCATCGAATAAAAATGCGTAGCAGTTATTATCAACTTCATAGAGTGCCTCCAGTGCGGCAGTGATGTTCTGGCTTTCCAGTGCATGGACTGCCTGCTCCAGGTGACAGAGGTTCTGACTGGCAGCAGCATGAGGGAAGCAAACTGCGTCCTGCCAGTCGAGGCGGACGAAGTAGTCCTGCATCTTCCGGAAAATGTGCAGCAGTTTAGAAGAAAGTCCGGACACCATTGGGAAGTCAGCGGAAACAGTATGGTTGTTGATCTCCTGAATCTTTTCATATAATAAATCGGCAGATTCACATACTTTTGAAATACTTTCCAGAAGCGCTGGAATTTCTTCCAATACTTCTGCCGGGGCATTGGACTGTGCTGCAAGACAGTCGGCGACGGAACTTTTCATTGCCAGAAAATGTCTGGAAAAGTCAAGGGGCGGAAGTGTCAGCTGATCCAGTGTAACTAAAAGCCTTGTATAGAGCTCATGGTGGAAACGGTAAACTGCTTCCTGATAGAATTCTTCATTGTCATATTGGGAGTGGTAATGCGTTTCCATAAACGGCCCTGCGCTGAAATCATTTACGGTAGATGGAATACCGGAGATGGCGATGGAAAAATCATCCGACCATGTCTCGATTGGTGCAAGTACTGTCAGTCCATCAGGGTAAGCCTCCTTCGGAACAGTTACATTTTCACAAAAATGTTTCAGAAAATCAGCAGACTCATAAGTAGAGCGGATTGCATCCTGTGTGTTATGGGCGTGAGCCGGAAGTTCAAAGTTGAGATCAGCGATCACGCGGCCCTGCCATTCCGGGTGAACACGGAATACCTGGTTCCAGGCTCCGGTTGACCAGTCGAATTTAGAATCACAGACACCCCACTCTTCGGCAGCAAGGGCACATACTGCGATTGTATAGCGCGGTTGATAGCCACTGTCAATCAGAGCCTTTATGATTCCAAATGTCATAGAGACCGCACAATTGTCATCCTGAAATCCGTCAAAATAGGAATCGTAGTGTGCGGAAAGCAGAATCATCCGGTCGTCCCCTTCAGAAGCGGCAGTTCCCGGAAGATATCCGGTAATGTTATAAGCCGGGCGGTTACGTTCAACCCAGGAAGAGGCGTTGAGTTCAACTGCGACAGAGGACGGATGAGATACTGCAGGATCTTCGGGACAGAGAAGTTCTTTTAAATAAGAAGCATCCTGTCTCGAAAGAGAGAATGCAGGGGCATATTCCGGTCCGGCGATATCCTGAGCGTTGAGTGCCCGTGGATCAATCTCAGCATAACCCTGTGTCTGGACAGCAATCAGTCCGACAGCACCTTTCAAATATGCCTGATAGACAGGGTAGTTGATCCACCATTCATCACGCTGGTTGATATCAGCAAGAACGAGCTTTCCACGGACATTGAGCCCTTCATAGTCCGATGCGGTTCCACGGCCGACATAGACAAGATCATAAGTCTCGAATCCATCTGTCTCAAAATTCGTCTGATAAGCACCCATCTGACAAGTATGCAGTTCTCCATGTTGATCCTGGAAGCGGAGCACAGCACGTTCAAAGGTCCAGGAATCCAGCCAAAATTCATCCTTCGTCACATTCTGAAGTCCGATGCGTTTCATTTCTTCATATAAAAATCCCCTGTTTTATGTTCCGCATCAGAACCGGCAGTTCGGAAACCGAGTACCGGATTGGTTTTGTGAGTCTCCATCTGCTTTGCCAGCTGATAAGAGTAAGTAATGTCTAGATGTGAAATGCATTCGTTGATTCTGTTTTCTGTCTTTGATTCCATTTATATCACCTCTGAAAGTCTGAGCCTGTTGTATGTGTTTGAGATATCGCCATGACGGCATCTATCTATTCTGCGCTTATTTTAGCACTGCAAGCGAAGTGTTACAAGAGTAGAAATAATTTCCCGCAAGCTCGATCAGTGTCCGCGCCGGCTTGCTGATATAATGTCCCTTGCGATATGCAGCAACAATCTCCCAGGAAGGATGGTCAGGTAATTGAAAATAGGTAATTGCCTCATCTTCCGGATCCATATAATACATCGGTAAAATTCCGCAGCAGATATTTTCATGGATCATGGAGATGATCGCATGGTTATTTGAAGTCTCGAACAGAACATTAGGGGTGAATCCGGCATTTTTAAAAATGGAATCAACGATCTCCCGGATGGTAGAGGTTTTCTGTGTGAGGACAAAAGGCTCTTCTCTGAGCAGAGCCAGATCGCCGTTCCTCATATCTAAAGCAGTCACAAGCTTTGTTGGAACGGCAAGAACCATTCTTCCGAAGCTAGTGTTTCATAGATGATTCCTGATTTTTGCTGCGACCTGGTCAAAGTCATAAAACCAAGGTCAAGTTCACCGGATAAGAGAAGTGGATGCTGATCACGAACGCTGCGTTCAATCGGTTCCACTTCTATACGTGGACAAATATTGTGGAACTTAGGGTAAACACTGGTGAACATGGCAATTCCGCGGCGGGAGTGAATCCGAGAGTGATATGACCTTTCTGTGCTTCGCAGAGATCGTAAATCTGATTGTAGGCATTCTTCTTTATAAGAAGAATGTCTTTTGCTGCGTTGAGATAGATTTCGCCGGCAGGGGTTGGGTGCCAGTCAGTCCGGGAACGGTAGAATAGCGGAGTGCCGAGCTCTTTTTCCAGCTTGAGAAGCTGCTGGTTGAGGGCAGACTGGGTGATGAATAGCTTTTCGGCTGCATGGGTAATATTTTGTTCTTCTGCAATTTTTAAAATATATTCAATCTGTTTTAAATCCATAGGAATAACCTTTCTGCTGATTCTGTGAATGAGCCTTTACATTTCTATTTCCAGTATAATTCGACCGATATGGAATGACAAGAAAAACTATTAAAAAAAATTAAGAGAAGTAGAAAAATAATGAATTTTACTTATTAACAGTAAGAGCGTATGATAAAACAATAAAGAACAGCAAAGAAAAATGAAACATTTCTTGCTAAGCGAAAAGGAGGAATCATTCGTGGCTAAGCGACTTCTTGTAAAAGTGAATGAAGCAGACAATGTTGCAATTGCAGTGAAAGAAATCAAAGCCGGAACACAGGTTTCAGAAGATCTGGTTACCCGTCAGGATATTCCACAGGCTCATAAAGTAGCGCTTGAGAGAATCCCAAAGGGACAGCCGGTGATTCGTTACGGTGTTATTCTGGGGTATGCTCTGGAAGATATTGAAAAGGGAGACTGGATCAATGAATTTATGTTGGAGCTTCCGACACCACCATCTGTTGATGATATGGAGTATGGAAAAAAGATTGTAACAGATCTTCCGACACCGCCGGTAACAACATTCGAAGGATATAGGAATCCAAATGGTGGATATGCAGGAACGAGAAATATTCTTGGAATCAGCACAACGGTTCAGTGTGTAACCGGTGTACTTAATGTGGCGGTGAAGAGAATCAAAGAAGAACTGCTTCCAAAATATCCACATGTGGATGACGTAGTTCCAATCAATCATGCGTATGGATGTGGTGTCGCAATCAATGCACCGGAGGCGAAAGTGCCGATCCGTGCTTTACGCAATCTTGTACATCATCCGAATTTTGGCGGACAGGTGATGGTTGTTGCGCTTGGATGTGAGAAATTAACAGTGGAAAAATTGCTGGACGAGGCAGATATTTCCCCGGAAAATGTAATTGTTCTTCAGGAACAGAAAGGTTTCGATGCCATGGTAAATGCCATTATGGAGATGGCAGATAAAAAACTTGCAATTCTTGATCAGAGAAGAAGAGAAACATTACCGCTTTCCGATCTTTGCATCGGTATGCAGTGTGGCGGAAGTGATGCATTTTCAGGCGTCAGCGCAAACCCATCTGCCGGATACGCAGCAGATATGCTTGTAAATGCAGGTGCAACCGTAATGTTTTCAGAAGTTACAGAAGTAAGAGATGGCGTACATTATATCGCAGAACGCTGTGTGAGCAAAGAAGTCTGCGACAAACTTGCGGCAGAGATGAAATGGTATGATCATTATCTGGAAGAGGGAAATGTTGACAGAAGCGCTAATCCAACTCCGGGAAATAAGAAAGGCGGACTTTGTAATATTGTAGAAAAAGCAATGGGCTCGATTGCAAAATCAGGAAGCTCACCGATCGTAGAAGTATTATCTCCGGCAGAGCGCCCGTCAAAGAAAGGTCTTATCTATGCAGCAACACCGGCCAGTGATATTGTCTGTGGACCTTGCCAGCTTGCATCCGGTATCACACTACAGGTATTTATGACCGGAAGAGGAACACCTTATGGACTTGCAGCAGCACCGGTTATTAAAGTCTGTTCCAGAAATGAGATGAAAGAGATGTGGCAGGATCTGATCGATATCAACGCAGGTCCGGTTGCTACAGGTGAAGCACAGATCTCAGATATCGGTACAGAATTATTTAATAAAATTATTGCGGTTGCAAGCGGAAAAGATCAGAGCTTTGCAGAAAAATATAAACTCCACAATGATCTGTGCATCTTTAATCCGGCACCGATCACCTAAGATATGTTTTTGAAAAATTCTTAGTCTCCTAAAAAGAATATAGAGCTGGCCGCAGAGCGTGCTGCGGCCGGCAAATACACGAACAGAAAAAGAATCTTGTCCCAAATGCTGCGGAGAAGATTCTTTTTCTTTTTATAATAGTAGGAAATAAATTTGTTGATAAAATAGTGAAGTGCGTGATAAGGTAAAAGAAAGTGAATTATAGTCGGAGGCATTTATTATGGTTAAAATAGGAATGCTTCTCCCGGAAGAGCGGATGGTCGAACCGGCGAGAAAAATTATAGAAGAAAATCATCTGGATGTGGTCTATCTTGAGGCTGTGCATACAGTAGATGCAGTGAATAAAGCAAGAGTTGCAGTGGAAACCGGAGCTCACATTCTGGTAGCCAGAGGATATCAGGCGAAGCTGATCAAAGAATATACGAATATTCCGGTTGTTGAGATCCGTTTTCATGCACAGGAGATCGGTCTGCTCATTCAGAAAGCAAAGACGATTCTTAAGAAAGCGCACCCACATATTGCATTGATCGCATTTGAAAATATGCTCTGTGATATGTCGTATATGGAGCAGCTGTTTGATATACGACTGGATGTGATTTATCTAAAACGTATTGAAGAGGCTGAAAGCATTATTGCAGATTTTGAGGAAAGGCCGGATCTGATCATTGGTGGAGAAGGAACCTGCAGGGCAGCAGAAACGATGGGATATTCGACGCTGTTTTATCAATCCACGGGAGAATCGTTAAAAGAAGCCCTTCTTGCAGCGAAGAATGCGTCCTATGCAGCTGAAAGTGAGAAGCGTAATACTGCGCAGTTTGAAACAGTACTGGATACGTCCTTTAATGGAATTATCAAGGTGAACGCAGAAGGAAAAGTGATTGTAGTCAATAAACTGGTTGAAAATCTGTTAGGAAAGAATAGTGAAGATCTGGTTGGAAAGAGTCTGACGGAGATTCTCCCCGGAATCGATTCGCTCTTGATCGAGAATATTTTAAGCGGAAAGAGCGAAAGCTATTCCACTTCTGTTTCTGTCAGGAAAAAGACCTGGATGGCAATGATCGCACCAATCCAGTATGACAATCAGATTACAGGAGCAATTTTGTCTCTTCAGAAGCTGGCAGACAATTCAAAAAAGACCAAGGATATCCAGGGAGATATGCTACTGCATGGATTTGCGGCGCAGACCAAATTTGAAGATATTCAGACAGAGAATGCACAGATGCGAAAAATGCTTGAAACTGCGAAAATGTATGCCTTGTCTGAACACGCAGTTATGATTTATGGGCAAGCAGGTACAGAGGATTATCTTTTGGCAGAAGCAATTCACAATAATAGTATCCGCAAAGTGGGTCCATATGTCAGCATTAATATGCGGGGAATGGATAAAGAACATCAGATGGAAGAGCTTTTCCGAAGAGAAGCCGGAGATACAGTTTCAACTTTTGGTGCAAAGGGTGCAATGATAAAGGCAAATCACGGAACCTTATTTATTAAAGGAATCGAGCATCTGACTTTGCGTGTACAGCATCAGATTTTGCGTACAATGTTAAGCAGGGCGCAGATGAGAACAGATGCACAGCCACTTGACACGTTGGATGTAAGAATCATAGGATCATCAAAGATAAATCTGAAACATCTGGTGGAAAAGGGAGAGTTTAGCGAGGAATTATATTATATGCTGCAGAGTCTGGTACTTGAGATTCCTTCATTGAATGAACGCCCGGAGGATCTGAGAAATTGTTTTGATAAAGAATTGAAGATATATAAGGAAAAATACAACCGTCCGCTTAGCGTAACAGAAGGAGCATATAAGAAGCTGCAGGAGCTGAAGTGGACCGGGAATGGAATCCAGCTACGGTCATTTTGTGAACGACTTGTTCTTACAGCCAAAAAACGCATGATTGATGAAGTCGTTCTTCAAAATTTATATGACGAACTGTTTCCGCATGTGGAAGAATCTCATGGAGAGAAGAGGATTCTTGTGTATCGTTCTCAGGAGACAGATGAACTTGAGGAGCTGCTTGAACGTTTCCACGGAAACAGGAAACTGGTGGCAGAAGAGCTCGGTATCAGCACGACAACTCTCTGGAGAAGAATGAAAAAGTATGGAATAGAAGCCAATTATGGGGGAAATGAATTACTATAGGAACAGGTAAATGCATACAGGGAGATGGTTTAAAACTGTCTCCTTTTTTGATGTGAAAAACTGTATTTTGTTATGTATAAAAATGAAGTGAGAATTTGTGTAGAATTCATAATGTTTCAAAAAATGAAAAATAATTACATATGATGAAATAAATGGGAAAAAATTGAAATTTAAACAAATAGGAAAAAACAGAAGCGAAACATAATGAAATAAAAATGAAAATATACAATTCAAAAAGTGAAGACTTATGAAATCTACATAAATCAGAGCACACTCATTGAACAATCTGTCAATGGAATCTTTGTACTCAGTTTTGTACAATAAGCATGTCAGATAGATAAGTTACCTGACCAAAGGCAAGGCAGGCAATAAGAAGCGCGCGAATTATCAAAGACGATTAGGAACAAGTTGAAATAGCAGTAATACAAAATATCAGAAATCTGAGAGGAGAAGAACAATGAAAGTTGGATTTATCGGACTTGGAATTATGGGAAAACCAATGTGCAGAAACCTTATGAAAGCAGGATATGAAGCTGTTGTATATAACAGAAGCAAGGCAAGCGTAGAAGAATTGGCAGCGGAGGGAGCACAGGCAGCAGGAAGCCCGGCAGAGGTGGCAGAGAACTGTCAGGTGATCATTACAATGCTTCCGAATTCTCCTCAGGTCAGAGAAGTCTGTTTAGGAGAAAACGGAATCGCTTCCGCAGCAAAAGAAGGAACGATCGTGATTGATATGAGTTCGATTGATCCGGTACAGTCGAAAGAAATCGGAGCAGAGCTGAACAAAAAGGGAATTGACTTAATGGATGCACCGGTCAGTGGTGGAGAGCCAAAGGCGATCGACGGAACAATTTCTGTTATGGTCGGAGGAAGCAAAGAGAACTTTGATAAGTACTATGATTTATTAATGGCAATGGCTGGATCTGTAGTGTATGTCGGAGAACTTGGATCCGGAAATGTAGCAAAGCTCGCAAATCAGGTGATTGTAGCATTGAATATTGCAGCAGTGTCTGAGGCACTGACACTTGCAGTGAAAAATGATGCAGATCCGGAGCTTGTATACAAAGCTATCCGCGGAGGTCTTGCAGGATCTACAGTGCTTGATGCAAAAGCACCAATGATGATGGCTCACAATTTCAAGCCGGGATTTCGTATTGAACTCCATATCAAAGACCTGAATAATGCACTGAATGCAGGTCATGCAGTAAATGCAGCACTTCCACTTACTTCACAGGTAATGGAGATTATGCAGTCACTTAAGGCAGACGGAAATGAAAAAGATGATCACAGTGCAATCGTAAAATATTACGAGAAGATTTCTGATACATCTGTTGAGAAAAAGAATTAAGAGAGGTAAGAACTATGAGTGAATCAACCAGAATGATGCTGGGGCTGGTGATCGGAATTGCGATAATGATCGTCCTGGTTATGAAGACGAAGGTACATACATTTATTGCATTATTGCTCGCAGCATTGATCACAGGCTTGATCGGGGGCATGCCGGTCGCAGATATCACAAATGCAGCCGGAGAAACGACAGTCGGAGTTATGACCGCTATCAAAGACGGATTTGGAAACACATTGAAAAGTACCGGTATCATAATCGGACTTGGAGTTATGATGGGTGGAATCCTGGAAGTTTCAGGAGCAGCGGAACAGCTTGCATTTACTTTTATCCGTGTGATTGGCAAGAGAAAAGAAGAATGGGCACTGGCAATCACAGGATGGGTTGTATCCATCCCGGTATTCGCAGATTCCGCAATCGTTATTTTTGCACCACTTGTAAAAGCAATGTCCTCTGTAACAGGAATCTCTGTTGTAGGACTTGCACTGTCACTGGCCTGTGGACTTCAGCTGACACACTGTCTGGTACCGCCGACACCGGGACCGCTGACAGCAGCCGGAATGCTTGGAGTTGATGTGGGACAGATGATCATGGTCGGAGCAGGAATCTCTATTCCGATGCTGATTGTTGTAGTATTCTACTGTAAATATATTGGAAAGAAAATCTATCAGATTCCGAATGAAGGTGGACATGGATATGAAAGAAAAGAATTCAAAAAAGAATATATCAAATCCATGGAAGAAGTTGAAAAACTGGTAGGAGAGAAGAATCTCCCATCATTTACAGCATCTATTCTTCCGATTATCATTCCGATTGTTTTGATTTTTGTTAAAACATTCTGGGGACTGTTTGGAACAGGTGAAGGAGTGGCAAACACAATCATCAGTCTTGTAGGTGAACCAATCTTCGCACTTGGTGTTGGAACAATCATTGCAATCTATGGACTGGTAAGAAAAGAAGATAATAAAAAAGTTATCGGTATCATGGATACAGCAATCAAAGATACAGGTATTATCATGCTGATCACAGGAGCCGGCGGTTCTCTTGGAAATGTAATCAAAGTCAGCGGTATCGGAAATGTTCTTGGAGAGACAGTTGTAGGACTTCCGCTTCCGGCAATCTTGATTCCATTTATCATTGCAGCACTGATGAGAATCGCGCTTGGATCTGCAACAGTAGCAATCACAACAGCAGCATCCCTGACAGCACCACTGATGGCAGCTATCAGTGTATCCCCAATCTTGCTCGCAGCTTCCTGTTGTGTAGGAGCAATTTCCTTCTCCTACTTCAATGACAGTGGATTCTGGGTATTCAATGGAATGTTCGGTCTGACAGAATTAAAAGATCAGGTAAGATGTAAAACAGCAGTGTCATTGATCATGGCAGGAGTTGGAATTATAGAATTACTGTTATTACAGTTTGTGTTATAAATTGAAAGGAGTTTTTTATTATGACATTCGTACCAAAGGGAATTATACCTCCAATTATTACACCATTAACAGACGAGGGTGAAGTAAACTATCCGGTATTAAGACAGATGGTAAATCACCTGATCGACAACGGAGTTCACGGTTTGTTCCCACTTGGAACAACCGGAGAATTCTACGCATTCGATGATGATACATACAGAAAGATCCTTGAGACAGTCGTTGATGAGACAGCAGGACGTGTTCCGGTTTATGGTGGAGCAAGCCATATTACAACAAGAGGAGTTATCAGACTGGTAAAGATCTGTGAGGAGGTCGGAGTTGATGCAGTTTCCGTACTGACACCAATGTTTGTATCCCAGACACAGGATGAGTTGTACAATTACTATAAGACAATCGCAGAAAATACAACACTTCCAATCATCATGTATAACAATAAACCAAAGACAAATGTGACAATCACACCGGCAACAGTTGCAAAACTTGCTGATATTGAAAATATTGTTGCTGTAAAAGACAGTACAGGTGATATGACAAATGCTGCAGAGTATATCCGTCTGACAAGAGGAAAAGATTTCTCTGTACTGATGGGAAGAGATACTTTGATCTACGCAGCTCTTTGCTACGGAGCAACAGGAGCAATCGCATCCTGTGCAAATGTAGCACCGAGAATTGCAGCGGATATCTATGATAAATACGTTGCAGGAGATCTTGAAGGAGCTCTGGAAGCACAGTTTACATTGGCTCCGTTCCGTATTGCATGCGGTATGGGAACATTCCCGGCAGCAATCAAGGAAGGTCTCGTTCAGGAAGGAATTCCGGTAGGAAAATGCTTAGATCCGATCGGCGAACTGACACCGGAAGAGAAAGAGAAGCTGCATAAAGTACTTGCAGATATGAACCTTGTTTAAAACAAGAAGTTATTAAAAAATGTTAATAAACTAAAATTTGCTGCCATGATTTCGGTGATCGGACTGCAAGTCAATCTCCGGTCCGATCACTGAAGTAAAAATAAAAGTAGAATAGAAACAGATAGAGAAAAAGTTCGTGTATAAAAGGAGAAATTGTTATGTCTAGAATCGTAAAGATGGAAGTATATCCAGTAGCCGGAAAAGACTGCATGGAACTGAATTTAAGTGGAGCACACGCACCATACTTCACAAGAAATATTGTTGTTCTTTATGATGAGAACGGAGAGACAGGAGTTGGAGAAGTTCCGGGAGGAGAGAAGATCACAAAAGCACTTGAGGAATGTATCCCGCTTGTTGAAGGAACAAGGGTTGCTGAGTATAAGAGCACACTGCTTAAAGTAAAAGCACATCTTGATTCTAAGGGAGAGGAAGATGTCAGAGGAAACCAGACATTTGACCTTCGTACAGGAGTTCATGTAATTACAGCGATCGAGGCTCCATGTCTTGATCTCCTTGGAAAGCAGCTTGGTGTTCCGGTTTGTGAACTTCTCGGAGACGGACAGCAGAGAGATAAAGTAAGAATGCTTGGATATCTCTTCTTTGTAGGAGACCGTAACAAGACAGATCTTCCGTATGATTCAGAGCCGGATTCAGATTGTGCATGGTACCGTCTGCGTCACGAAGAAGCACTTACAGCAGATAAGATTGTAGAGATGGCACTTGCTACAAAAGAGAAATACGGTTTTAAAGATTTTAAACTGAAAGGAGGAGTTCTTGCAGGAAACGAAGAGATGGATGTGATCCGTGCAATGAAGAAAGCACTTCCGGACGCAAGAATCGACCTTGATCCAAATGGTGGATGGCTTCTTGAAGAAGCAGTTGAATATGTAAAGGGAATGGAAGGAATCCTTACATACTGTGAAGATCCATGCGGAGCAGAAGGTGTTTACTCAGGAAGAGAGATTATGAGTGAATTCCGCAGACGTACAGGTTTCCCGACAGCAACAAACATGATCGCTACAGACTGGAGACAGGTTGGACACTCTCTGGAATCTCAGGCAGTTGACATCATCCTTGCAGACCCACATTTCTGGACAATGAGTGGTTCTGTACGTGTAGCTCAGATGTGCCATGATTTTGGATATACATGGGGATCTCATTCAAATAACCATTTTGATATCTCCCTTGCAATGTTTACACAGGTTGGAGCAGCGGTTCCGGGAGAGTACAATGCACTGGACACACACTGGATCTGGCAGGAAGGTCTTGAGAGACTGACAAAAGAGCCACTTCAGATCGTAGACGGATGTGTAGAAGTTCCAAAGAAACCAGGACTTGGTATTGAAGTGGATCTTGAGCAGGTGAAGAAAGCACATCAGCTGTACCTTGATAACTGTCTTGGAGGAAGAGATGATGCAGTAGGAATGCAGTATCTGATTCCGGGATGGAAATTCGATCCAAAGAAACCTTGCCTTGTAAGATAAGGAGAACGACAGTGGAAAATGAAACAGAAGATTTACATTCCTCAGCCAATCGCTGCAGCGGGAGAGGACTATCTCATAGAAAAAGGCTATGAGATAGTCCGCGGCAGCGGAAAGACAGACAAAGAATCAATAAAAAATGATATTGCAGTATGTGATGCAATGATTCAGCGAACTGCAAAAGTAGACAAGGAGATACTTGAAGCAGGAAAGAACCTGAAAATCATAGCCAGACATGGGGCAGGATATGACAATCTTGACTGGAAGGCTGCGAATGAGTTAGGAATTTATACGACTTATTCACCGGACACGACGACCTTATCTGTTGCAGAATTCACTATAACGGTGATTTTAAATCTTGCAAAACGTCTGAAAGAATCCGAAGAACTGGTAAGGAATGGGGATTTTCAGAAGAAATTTTCACTGAAAGGGACCGATGTAGCAGGAAAGACACTCGGGATCATCGGTCTTGGAAAGATTGGAAAAGAGGTAGCAAGAAAGGCGGCACTGGGACTGGATATGAGAGTCATTTCCTATGTGTCGCGTCCGGAAGGGAAAGATATTCCAGAGTATATAGAAATTGTGTCCTGGGAAGAACTTTTGCAAACATCGGATTATATCAGTCTGCATGTGCCGGGAGGAGAAAAGAACCAGGGAATTATTTCAAAAAAAGAGTTTGCCATGATGAAGAAATCCGCTTCCCTGATTCAAGTTTCCAGAGGCGGCGTTGTTGATGAAGAGGCGTTAGCAGAAGCAATTAGGAACAGTCAGATCAGAGGTGCAGCAGTGGATGTGTTCTCAGAAGAACCACCCCAAAAAGACAATCCATTATTGAAACTGGAACAAGTGATTCTGACACCGCATATTGGTTCCAATACGGTGGAATGTATGGATCGGATCGCACTGGATGTGGCGGAAGATGTACATCTTGTCCTTTCCGGAGAGAATCCGAAACATCCAATTAAAAGATAGATTATGACAGAAGAGGAAAGGCAGCGGGAAAATGGAAAAAGTGACTTTAGATCCGGCAATTAAATTCGGAGCCGGGAGATACAGACAGGAAAAGAATTTACTTGAAGAGTGTGGAAAAGAAATTTCACGTTTTGGAAAGAGAGCATTTATCATTGCCGGAAACAGAGCGTGGGATGCAGTGAAAGAACGGATGATTCCGGGATTTGAGAAGGCAGGACTTGAGTATGAATTGCACCTGTATGGTGGAAAGTGTTCTTATGAAGCTGCCAGGGAATATGCTGAAAAATGCAAAGCAGAAAACTGTGATGAGGTAGTCGGAATCGGTGGCGGACTTGTTATGGATTTTGCAAAAGCAGTCGGTGAATATGCGGATACCGGAGTTGTCAACATTCCGACATCAATCGCAACCTGTGCCGCATTTACAACAATGAGTGTTATGTATACGCCGGAAGGTGCGAAGAAGGACTGCTGGAGATTCGAACATGAAGTCGATGCGGTTCTTGTAGATCTGCAAGTGATCGCAGAATGCCCAATCCGTTATGCGGCAGCCGGAATTTTGGATGCGATGGCAAAAAAAATCGAGATACAGAACGGCAAGCCGAAGATGTATCTCAGTGAAAATAAAATCGATCTGTTCAGTGCCTACAAGATGGCAGAGTATACTTACGAGGTGCTTGTAGAGTATGGTGCACAGGCAATTGAAGATATCCGTCATAAGAGACTGACAAAGGCAGTGGAAGATATCACATTTATCAATATCGCTGTAACCGGTGTGATCGCGAACATCACGAAAAGCTTCTCACAGTCAGCACTTGGTCATATGATGTATGACGGTGTGCGGACTTATTTTACAAAGGAAGCAGAGCATGCGCTGCATGGAGAAATCGTGGCAGTGGCACTGTTTACACAGCTTTATTACAATAAATTAAGTGAAGATAAAGAGGCACTTCGTCTGTTCATGAAAGGGATGGACATGCCATTAACTTTGCAGGAGCTTGGAATCGAGCCGACGCAGAAGAATCTTGATATTCTGGAAGCGTATCTGATTGATTCTCCTTATGTAGAGCAGTCAGAAGAGAGCTTTAAGCTGCTGCATGAAGCAATGAAACAGATGTGTTAAAAGAAAGGAAATAATAGAATGAAAGTAGGATTTATTGGACTTGGAATTATGGGAAAACCGATGAGCATGAACCTGTTAAAAGCAGGAAATGAGCTCGTTGTATTTGATTTTAATGAGACAGCAGTTGCAGAGGTTGTTGCAGCAGGTGCAAAGGGAGTAAAAAGCGGAGCTGAAGTAGCAGCAGAGTGTGACACAATCATCACAATGGTTCCAAACTCACCACATGTACGTGCAGCATGTCTTGGAGAAGGTGGAATTGCAGAGACAGCAAAACCGGGAACAGTTGTAATTGATATGAGCTCTATTGATCCGGTAGAATCTAAAAAGATTGGCGCTGAGCTTGCAGAAAAAGGAATTGAACTGATGGACGCACCGGTAAGTGGTGGGGAGCCGAAGGCAATCGACGGAACACTTTCTGTTATGGTTGGTGGAAAGAAAGAGACATTTGACAAATATTATGAACTGTTGATGCAGATGGCAGGTTCTGTTGTATATGTTGGAGAACTTGGATCAGGAAATGTTGCAAAACTCGCAAATCAGGTAATCGTTGCACTGAATATCGCAGCAGTATCCGAAGCACTGACACTGGCAAAGAAAGCCGGGACAGATCCGGAGCTTGTATATCAGGCAATCCGTGGAGGTCTTGCAGGTTCTACAGTTCTTGATGCAAAGGCACCGATGATGATGGATCACAACTTCAAGCCGGGATTCCGTATTGAACTTCACATCAAAGACCTGAACAATGCGCTGAACGCTGCACATGCAGTAAATGCATCTCTTCCGCTTACAGCAGAGATCATGGAGATCATGCAGTCCTTAAAGGCTGACGGAAATGAAAAAGATGACCACAGTGCAATTGTAAAATACTACGAAAAAGTATCTAATGTGTCTGTAGAAAGAGAAAACTAAGATTAACCATTTGTAAAAATATAAGTTATTGCCGGTCATGGGAAACTGTGGTCGGCATTTTCTATCTGAATAAAAGGTCAGGAGGAAGAACAGAATGAAATTACATATTATCGACGAGGCAGAACGTTGCCTGAAATGTAAAAAACCACTTTGTCAGCAAGGGTGTCCGATTCATACACCTATCCCACAAATCACTCAATTATTACTTGAAAACCGTTTGATGAAAGCCGGTGAAATCCTTTTTGCAAATAATCCAATGTCCGCTGTCTGCTCCACCGTATGTAACCATGAAAATCAATGTGAAGGCCATTGTGTTTTAGGAAGAAAGAGCAGTCCAATCCATTTTAGCAGTATTGAGAATTTCATTTCAGATTCTTATCTTGACAGGATGGAAGTGCCGAAAATAGAGAAAAACGGAAAGAAAGTAGCGGTGATCGGTTCAGGACCGGCAGGAATTACAGTTGCTATCAAGCTTGCATTAGCAGGTTATAAAGTAACGATTTTCGAAGAACGAAGCAAAATCGGCGGTATGCTGCAGTATGGAATTCCAGAATTCCGTCTTTCAAAATCTGTGATCGACCGATACAAAAAGAAAATGGAAGAATTGGGAATCCGGATTCGCCCGAATACCGTGATCGGAAGTGCAATCGTGATCGATAATCTGTTCCGCGACGGATACAGCAGTGTCTTTGTAGGAACAGGAGTATGGAGACCGAAGGCAATCGGAATTAAAGGAGAGAGTCTTGGAAATGTATACTTTGGGATTGATTACCTCAGAAGACCGGAGGCACATCAATTGGGAGAGAAAGTAGCTGTTATCGGTATGGGAAATGTTGCGATGGATGTAGCCAGAACTGCATTGCGTCATGGTGCAAAAGAGGTTACACTGTATGCAAGAGGAAAACGCATTTCCGCAAGCTCTCATGAGGTGTCTTATACAAAACTGGAGGGCGCAGACTTTGTGTTCGGAAAGGCAATAGGGTCGATCAATGAAGCCGGTCCGATGTTTAAAACAAGTATATTTGATGAAAACAATAAAGTGATTGGATATGAAGAAAAATTAGATCAGGTAGAAGCAGACTCTGTAATCATTTGCGTGAGCCAGGCACCAAAGAATAAGCTGGTACTTACAACGGATCAGTTAAAAACGACAGAGAAGGGACTTCTTCTGACAGATGAGAACTGCATGACAACACATGAAGGTGTTTTTGCAGCAGGAGATGTTGTACAGGGAGCGAATACGGTGGTTCATGCTGTAGAGGAAGCAAAACGGGCTGCTGAAGGGATGATTCGATATATGGAAAGGGAAGAAAATGAGTGATTTATATCTTACATTAAAAAATGGAATGAAAATGCCGCGTCTTGGTATGGGAACCTGGATGCTTGGTGAACATCTGTCAATCTACCAGCAGGAAAAGAAGGCGCTTCAGGCAGGGCTTGATGCAGGATTTACTTTAATAGATACAGCTGAAATGTATGGAAATGGACTTTCAGAGAAATTAATCGGGGATACGATCCAGGGATATTCTCGAGAAAAACTCTTTCTTGTTTCAAAAGTATATCCGCACAATGCAGGATGTCCGCAGATTTATGACAGTATTGACCAGACATTGCATAATCTTAAAACAGATTATTTGGATATGTATCTGTTGCATTGGCGCGGAAGTATTCCGTTGGAAGAAACAGTGGATGCAATGGAAGAACTGGTGAAAAAAGGCAAGATCAGAAGCTGGGGCGTATCCAATCTAGATACATCAGATATGAAAGAACTGTTTTCAGTTCCAAATGGAGATCACTGTCAGGTGGATCAGGTATTGTATCATCTGGGATCCCGTGGGATAGAGTATGATCTGATGCCCTGGCTGGAAGAACATCAGACACCGATTATGGCGTATTGCCACTTGCACAGGCTGGAAGCTGCAAAGAAGCTTGTTAAAGAACAAAGAAGTGCAGAAAATAGCAAAAGCTCGTGGCATTACACCGATGCAGGTACTTCTCGCATTTGTTCTTCGGAAAGACCAGGTGATTGCAATTCCAAGAAGTGGCAGAACAGAGCATGTACTTCAGAACTGGGCAGTAAAAGATGTTGTCCTTACAGATGAAGAATACGCTGCTCTTGACCGTGCATTTCCAGCACCGGAGCATAAGACCTATTTGGATATTGTATAGAATAAGCTGTGCGAAGAAGTATTGTGAAAATATAACAAAAACGCGTGGAAACGATTACATTGTCTTGAAATAAACAATGTTTGTCAACGAAATCAATGACAAAACGATGAAAAACAGAAAAAAATTAAGTGAATCTGTCTCTAGAAAAAGAAATCTCTGAATGCTATTCTGTTAGTGTAATAAAGGAAAAAAAGAATAGAAATTTTAAAGAGAGTTTATAGGAGGCAGGGGAATGAGAAGAGTTTTGCAGAATCTGATCATCGCATTTACAGTTATCTTTTTGTTTACAGGCATGTTTTTATATAGAAAATCAGAATATGTGGAAGCAAGTGGACAGTATACAAGTAACATAACAATCCGTAACACTTCACCGCTTGAACTAGAAAATGTTCAGGTTAAGTTCAACGGAGCAGAAACAGTAACAATCGGGGCAATGCAGTCTGGAGAGAAAAGAGTGATTGAGATTCCGGAAGAAGCAAAACCGGCAGTTACAGTCCAGGTGAGCGGAACATCTGAGTTGGCCGGAAAATTCGCCGGACATTTCAGCGGAAGAATCACAGACGGAACAGAAGCTATGATTTATCTTGAAGAAGATATGACACTTGGAGTTTCATCGAATGTGATAGATAATTGAAGAGAACAAGACTTATAAATTTCAAAGTCTTTCATAATATGAAGAGAGTGGACAGCAGAAATTAGTTTTGCTGTCCACTCTTTTTATGATATTATGTAATTGTTCAGAGCCAAGCAAAATTTCAAAAACAAGGTATAAAATGCTTGCATTTTTAAGACTGTTTTTGAATTTATTTGCGGATACGCCACACCGACGAAATGCGTAGCATTTTGGAGGTTGGCTCTGAACAGTTATGCTATTATGAAGAAAGAAATGACATCGGTGAAAATTATATTATAATAATAGGAAAGGATAATGATAATGAATCAGAAAATCATTCTTGCATCAGCATCTCCGCGCAGACGAGAGCTGCTTGCGCAAATCGGTTTAGAATTTGAGGTAAAGGTAAGTAATAAAGAGGAAGTCTATACAAGTACAAAACCACAGAAGATTGTAGAAGAACTTGCATTGATGAAAGCAGAAAATGTTGCATCTGATCTTCAGGCAGAGGGAGTAGAATTGAAAAATACAATTGTGATCGGAGCAGATACAATCGTTGTACGTGACGAAGAAATCCTTGGTAAGCCAAAGAATGAAGATCATGCATATGAGATTCTTCTAAGCCTTCAGGGAAGAGCACATGAAGTCTATACAGGTGTTGCAATTCTTTCCTATAATAATGCAGGCGAGAAAGAAATCATTAACCATGCGGTAGAGACAAAGGTTCATGTGCATGAGATGAGCGAAGAAGAAATCCGTGCGTATATCGCAACCGGAGATCCGATGGATAAGGCGGGAGCTTATGGAATCCAGGGAAGCTTTGCGGCGTATATAGATGGAATCGAAGGGGACTACTATAATGTAGTTGGACTGCCGGTATCATATGTTTACCAGCAATTGAAAAAACGCTAAACATATATTGTTACATTTGTAATTATATAGTATAATACATATGTTGTCGCTCCTAATCTGGCAACAGAAAGGGGGTGTGAATATGTCGATATTTATCTCTTTTCTTGTTTCCGTCGCAGCAAGTGTAGTTGGCTACTATGTTTGCAAATGGCTAGACGGAGATGACAGCGACAATTAGCCTGAATGGATGCTCAACCATCAAAAAAGAGAAGACCCCTCATGAGTTGGCGGCTCATGAGGGGTCATTTTTGTGTGAATATGTCATATTCATCTCTTTTCTTAGCTACAGTTACTATATCACATAATCGTAGCTAAAACAAGTATATGTTGAAAAATAAAATTTTATTTATCACATCTATGCTATGGTTTAAAAATGGGTGCTTTTCTTTTGAGAAAACAAAATCGTAACAAAAATGTAACATCTGTTTTTGCTAATATTCTGAAAAGGATACGAAAAACAGGAGAAAAATTATCATTAATATACAAATTAAGACAAAGTGTCTATGAATTTTTTTTTGAATCGTACAAATGTACAGAAATAAAAACAATTTTATTGTGGAAAATGCGCATAAAAAGAGAGCGGATTCTAAAATAAGAGCGAAAAACGGTTAAAAAAGTAATAAAAAATAGACAAAACGTAGAATAAAAAAAGAGCAAATTGAAATAAAAAAAGTGCTTTTTTTATGAATTTAACTTGTTGAAGTGGAACGTTGACAAAGAGAAAACATGGGAGTAATATTTAGTCAACTTTTCGGAGAACATGACGTTTTAATGCGATTATAAGCAGTAACATTTGCCATGCTGTATACGAAAAGTGACAAAATACAGCAATATACATTAGGTAGAAAGGGAGGGAGCAATACGGGAAATCTGGCAGACAATCTTATGGAAGAACTGAATTGTGAGAAAGTGTTCACACTTCCGGTTCTTGGCGGGATCAATGAATCTGTAGTAGTTACCTGGATCATCATGGCAGTGCTTGTGATAGCATCCATTATTCTGGTAAGAAACTTAAAGGTTGAGAATCCCGGAAAAGTGCAGTTGGCTCTCGAAGCCGGTATCGGCGCCGCTGAGGACTTCTTTGTCGGAGTACTTGGAAAAGAGAACAAGGGCTATGTACCGTATCTGATTACGGTTCTGTTATATCTCGCCTGTTCAAACACAATTGCACCATTGTTTGGCTTTAAGCCTCCGACGAAAGATCTGAACGTGACGGCAGCCCTGGCAATCATGAGTATGTGTCTCATTGAATTCTCAGGTATCCGCAAGAATGGATTCGGACATTGGGCAAAGCATTTCGCACAGCCGATTCCAATTGTAGCACCGATCATGATTTTGGAAATCGTCATCCGGCCGTTGTCGCTTTGTATGCGACTCTTTGGTAACATGCTGGCAGGATTCGTAGTCATGGAACTTTTGAAAGCAATCGTTCCACTGATCATTCCGATTCCAATCAGCTTTTACTTTGATATTTTCGACGGCCTACTTCAGGCATACGTATTTGTATTCCTGACATCTCTGTTTATGAATGAAGAGATGGAGTAAGAACTTAACACATTCTATTGAAAAGAAAAGGAGATTAAAATTATGTCAACACTTATTGCTATTGGAGCAGCTATCGCAGTATTCACAGGTATCGGAGCAGGTATCGGTATCGGACATGCAACAGGTAAAGCAGTAGAAGCTATCGCAAGACAGCCAGAGGCTGAAAGCAAGATCAGTAAGAACCTTATCCTTGGATGTGCTCTTGCAGAGGCAACAGCTATCTACGGTTTCATCATTGGTATCCTGATCATCTTCTTCCTGAAATAAGAAACGAAAAGAATCTTATGAAAATGATGGAAGCAGATAACAGGAAAGGCAGGTGTAAAAGGTGCTTCAGTTAAATATGAACCTTGTCTATACCATTATCAACCTTATTGTTCTCTTCCTCCTGTTGAGACATTTTCTAATCAAACCGGTGAGTGATATCATGGAGAAGCGTAGACAGATGATCGCAGATGGTCTTCAGGGTGCACAGGATGCACAGAGTGATGCGCAGAAGATGAAACAGGAATATGAAGATGCTTTAAAGGGAGCAAAGCTTGAATCAGCAGCGATTGTTGAGAAGGCACGCTCAGAGGCTAAGACAGAGTATGACCGCATCGTAAGTGAAGCAGGAAGCAAGGCCGGAGATCTTCTGGAAGCTGCAAAAGAGAATGTACGTATTGAACGTGAGAAGACAATGAAAGATCTTCAGACTCAGATTGCAGGACTGGCTATGGCATCCGCTGAGAAGATCGTGGGAGACAAAGAGCAGAACATTTATGACCAGTTTTTGGGAGAAGTAGGTGGGACAGATGAAGACACAGACAAGTAAGAGTCAGATTTACTGCCCAATGGCAGCAATCAGATATGCACGTGTCCTGTATGAAGTAGGTGTCCCAAAAGAAGCTGTACAGAAAACACGTGAGATTTTTGAGGAAGTACCGCAGCTTCACGAGATTTTCGCGAATCCTACCATTGAACTTCAGAAAAAAATGAATGTGGTAGACAGAGTATTTCCAAAGGAGATAAGAAATTTCCTTAAAGTAGCGTGCAGATATCAGAGAATGAATCTGATCGAAGATATCTTCACAGCATATGACAGATACTGTGATGAACAGAATCAGGTTCTGAACGCAGTTCTGACATGTATTCAGCCTCCGACGGAGGAACAGAAAAAAGGAATGGAGGCGTTCCTTTGTAAGAAATATGGCGCAAAGAGTGCTAAAATCGAAGTCCGTCAGGACAAAGCACTGCTTGGAGGATTTATTCTCCGGGTTGGCAGTGATGAGTATGACTGGAGTATGAAAGGACGCCTGAACAGATTAGAACAAAGATTGACCTGGAGGTGAACAAGGTGAGTTCAATCAATTCAGATGAAATTATTTCTATCCTGAAAGAAGAAATAGAGAATTTTGATACAATGAGTAAGGACAGTGAAGTAGGTACTGTTGTTACTGTCGGCGATGGTATCGCCACAATCTACGGGATTGATCACGCCATGTACGGGGAAATCGTTACTTTTGAAAACGGCCTTAAGGGAATGGTACAGGATATTCGTAAGAATGAGATCGGATGTATCCTTCTTGGAAGTGACACAGGAATCCGTGAAGGCACAAAGGTAGCCCGTACAGGAAAGAAAGCAGGCGTTCCGGTTGGAGACGCTTATGTAGGAAGAGTTGTCAACGCCCTTGGTGAGGCGATTGACGGAAAAGGTGAGATCAAATCTGACGACTATCGCCCAATCGAGAATGAGGCACCTGGAATTGTTGATCGTAAGTCAGTAAGCGTTCCGCTTGAGACAGGTATCCTTTCCATCGATGCAATGTTCCCAATCGGCCGTGGACAGCGTGAGCTGATCATCGGAGACCGTCAGACAGGAAAGACATCCATTGCACTGGATACGATCCTGAATCAGAAAGGTAAAGATGTGATCTGTGTTTATGTTGCAATCGGACAGAAAGCATCTACAGTAGCCAAAGTTGTTAACACATTACAGACACACGGAGCAATGATTATACGATCATCGTATCTTCCACAGCAAGTGACTGTGCTCCGCTTCAATATATTGCACCATATGCAGGAACTGCTATGGCAGAGTACTTTATGCACAAGGGAAAAGATGCACTGATCATTTATGATGATCTTTCCAAGCATGCGGTTGCATACCGTGCACTTTCTCTTCTGCTTGGACGTTCTCCGGGACGTGAGGCATATCCTGGAGACGTATTCTACCTGCATTCAAGACTTCTGGAGAGATCCAGCCGTTTGAGTGATGAGATGGGCGGAGGTTCTATTACAGCACTTCCGATCATTGAAACACAGGCAGGAGATGTATCAGCATATATTCCGACAAATGTTATTTCCATTACAGATGGACAGATCTTCCTGGAGAGTGGACTTTTCGCATCAGGAATGAGACCGGCGGTCAACGTTGGACTTTCCGTATCCCGTGTTGGTGGTGCAGCTCAGACAAAAGCAATGAAGAAAGCATCAGGAAGTATTCGTATCGATTTGGCGCAGTATCGTGAGATGGAAGTCTTCACACAGTTCAGTTCAGATCTTGATGCAGCTACGAAGGAAGAACTGGAATATGGAAGTGGTCTGATGGAACTTCTGAAACAGCCACTGTATCATCCACTTTCCTTGCATGAGAAAGTAATTACACTGTGTGCAGCAACACATAAAGTACTCTTAGGTGTTGAGAAGACAAAAATCAAACAGTTCCAGTATGATATGCTTCAGATGTTCGAGACAGAGCATCCGGAAATCGGTCAGGAAATCGAAGAGAAGAAAGTCCTGACAGAGGAACTGATCGACAAGATCGTAGAGACAGCGAAGGAATTCAAGAAGAGCAGGTGTTAATATGGCAAATATCAGAGAGATACAGAGCAGAATCAACAGTGTCAAAGACACAATGAAGATTACCAATGCAATGTATATGATCTCTTCTTCCAAACTGACACAGGCGAGAAAGAAGCTGGCAGATACAGAACCATATTTCTATGCGCTGCAGGGTGAGATCAGTCGTATTTTACGTCATCTACCAGAATTACATCATAGTTATTTCAACAAGAGGGAAAACATTCCGGCAGAGGAACGTAAGATTGGATCGATCGTTATCACGGCGGACAAGGGACTGGCCGGTGCATACAATCACAATATTGTGAAGCTTGAGGAAGAGATTCTTTCCAAGCCGGGTCAGCATAAGCTTTTTGTTGTGGGAGAGCTTGGACGTCATTATTTCGCAAAGAAGGATGTAGATATTGATACAAACTTCCGTTATACAGTTCAGAAACCGACCATGCATCGTGCCCGTGACATCTCAGCGGTTATTCTGGATCAGTTTAACAATCATGAGCTGGATGAAGTTTACGTAGTATATACACGAATGGAAAATGCAGTTCAGTCAGAAGCGGAAGTGTTAAAACTTCTTCCACTCGAGAGAGGGGATTTTGGTGAAATGAAGATGCCTTTGAATATGTATCGAGAGGAAATCGAACTGAATCCATCTCCTATGGATGTCATGAACAGTATTGTACCAAGTTATATCAACGGTATGATCTACGGATGTCTGGTTGAGGCTTATGCCAGTGAGCACAATGCCCGTATGATGGCAATGAAGTCAGCAACAGACAGTGCACAGGATTTGATTAAAGATCTGTCAATCCTCTATAACAGAGCAAGACAGGCTGCGATCACACAGGAGATCACAGAGGTTTGTGCCGGCGCAAGAGCTCAGCAGAAGAAGAGTTAAAATGTCGAAATGCGTTACAGACAGCAGGTTGTTGCA
>ENA-OQHY01000104-OQHY01000104.1-human-gut-metagenome-genome-assembly--contig:-NODE-104-length-46248-cov-5.688081_pt1 | contig 46248 bp, 46 predicted proteins | sample MGYA00242570_ERZ504733 | MGnify/ENA primary metagenome ERZ504733 (study PRJEB26092, sample SAMD00036219) | human gut metagenome | host: Homo sapiens | study: EMG produced TPA metagenomics assembly of... | reverse complement strand
ACATGGCGAGCACTCACAGAACTCGACGCTAAGGCTAAAGAAGTTGAAGACATCAAACGACAAACGAATGATAGACAAGAATATCAATTGGGATGTCACAGCCTTCTTCGCATCCCTCACAGAAACAAACAAGTTCGCCAAGGCCCATGACTTTGTCTTCGCAAAGGTCTGCGGACTCGACGGCTTCGAGGAAGCCTTGCAGCTGCTGCAGTTCGCCACCGCCATTGTCGCCGTCAGCGACATCAGCCAGGGCTACATCGGCTGCTTTCCGTTGGGGTAGGGAAGCGTAATATACAGAAAAAGAGGACATTACGTAATGTAATATCCTCTTCTCTTGTTTTTATTCGTTAGAAATTCTCATGGAGTTTAAAACTCTATTTGAACTCTGTGTGACTCCGGCAGGATTCAAACCTGCAACCTTCTGATCCGTAGTCAGATGCTCTATTCAGTTGAGCTACGGAGCCTCCTAATATTAAGCAATTAGGCTTGTTCCTTAATTGCGAGTGCAAAGGTACGCATTTATTTTGAAACTCCAAAATATTTGCGCACCTTTTTCGTGGTTTTCTTTAATTTTTCTTCTTTCCGAGCGACTTTAGCCAGTTTAATGGCTTTTTAAGGATAGTTGTAAGTGTGGTTGGCTGTTTTATTGCTGGCACATTGGGAGTGGATTTTGCTGTGGTGCTCTTTCCATTCTCCTTTCTATCCTGCTTGCGATTCTGATTTGAACGGCGTGAAGCGTTGTCCTTGCGCTGGCGACGTTGCTGATTGTTGCGTTTTGTCTGTCCGCCCTCACGGTTAGGTTGTTCGTTGTTTTGCTTTGCCTGTTCGCCATCACGTGCAGCACGCTCATTGCGTCTCTTAGCGTTATCGCCCTTGTTATTGTTTGCATTGCTTTCTTTGGCTCCATTCTCCGTTTGCTGATTGTTGCCGCCTTCTGCATTGGCAGGCTTGAGGTTCGGCTTGCGTCTGCGCTTCTTTTGTGTAGTGGGTTGTGTGCCGTCCGGAGTTGTTGTTTCTGCAACGGTCTCTTGAGCATTTGTGGTCTGTGGCGTTTCAGTAGCAGAAGTCTCGTTATTGTTCTGCTCCTTTGCGTTGTTCTTCTTTCTGTTGTCGCGGCGCTTATTGTTGTCGCCATGCGATCCATTGGTTTTAGAGTTGTTTCTTGGGCGTTTTTCGTCGCGTCCCTTTCCGCCTCTGCCTCTTGAGCGTGGCGCGTTGTAGTCGGGAGTCTCGCCGAGACCTTCGGGCAGTTCGTTCTTGTCGACAACACGTCCGAGGAATTTCTCTATTTGTTTGAAGCTGCTGATTTCGTCTTCGCTTACGAATGTGATAGCGATGCCGTCGCGTTGTGCTCGTGCAGTACGTCCTATACGGTGGACGTAGTCTTCTGGGTCGTGGGGCACATCGAAGTTTATGACCATGGCGATATCGTCGATGTCGATGCCGCGAGCCACGATGTCAGTAGCCACGAGCACGTCGATCTGTCCGGTCTTGAACTTGTAGAGAATCTCGTCGCGTTCAGCCTGCTCGAGGTCAGAGTGCATCTCGCCAGAGTTAATCTTCATCTGCTGCAGTGTGCGGTTGATAGCCTTCACCTTTTGCTTCTTGCCCGAGAATATTATTACGCGGTTGAGGTCGCCTTTGCGGAACAGGTCTTTTACGATACCTATCTTCTGTGTTTCGTAGCAGACGTATGCGCTCTGTTTGATTTTCTCTGCAGGCTTGCTCACTGCAATCTTTACCTCTACGGGGTTTTTCAGCAGACTTTTTGCGAGTTCTTCAATTTTTTCGGGCATTGTAGCCGAGAACATGATAGTCTGGCAAGTGGCAGGCAATTTGCTTGCAATCATTTTGATATCCTCAGAAAATCCCATGTCGAGCATTCGGTCTGCTTCGTCGAGAACGAAGAAGCTCACCTTGCTAAGGTCGCAGAGCCGAGAGAGATGTGGCTGATAAGGCGGCCGGGCGTGGCTATTACCACATCGGCACCCATCTGAAAGCTCTTCAGCTCCTGATCGTAGCGGTTGCCGTCGTTGCCACCATACACAGCCACGCTGCTCACGCCGTTGAGGTAGTAGCCGAAGCCCTGCATAGCTTGGTCTATCTGTTGTGCGAGTTCGCGTGTCGGGCTCATGATGACGCAGTTGATGGCATCGTGCGGATAGCCACCGTCGTCGAGTTTTGAGAGTATGGGGAGGAGATAGGCTGCAGTCTTGCCCGTACCTGTCTGCGCCACACCAAGGAGGTCACGACCTTCGAGGATAGGCGGAATACATTTCTCTTGTATTGGTGTGCACTGATCAAAGCGCATATCATATAATGCGTCAAGCACATTGTCATTGAGTTGTGTTTCGTCGAAATACATATTATGTTATTATGGGTTTTAAATTTTTAATTAGGGGCTTTTTTATAGCAGAAATACGCAACGATTGCAAAGATGAAGTTCGGAATCCATGCAGCCAAAATAGGTGGCGTATTGGCATTGATGGCAAATGTAGACGATACTGTTTGTAGCATGATATAGCCGAAGCTCAAGCGAGTCCCATGCCGAGATACATGCCCATTCCTCCTTTGCGTTTGCGCGATGATAGCGACAGACCGATGGTGGTCAGGATGAACGATGCGAACGACGAAGCTATTCGTTTGTGGTATTCCACTTCGTATTGTACGACGTTGCCGTTACCGCGATTTTTCTGTTTGCCGATATACTCTTTCAGCTCCGGATTGGTGAATGTTTCTTGCTGTCCTTTCGAGTAAACGAGATCGGTTGGCTCCATCTGTATGATGGTGTCGCGCTTTATTCCGCTTGTGATATGTTCGCGTAGTCCGCGCAGCTCGCGTATCTTCCAGTTGGAAAGAGTCCAGTGGTACTTTGAATCGGAGATGGTGTCGTACTGGATATCCATTGCCGTAAGATGGCTCACGAGTTTCTTGTTCTCAAACTTGTCGAGAGAGAAGCCATATCCACATTTTTGATTGTTGTCGTAATGCTGTATGTACGCAATAGTGCCTTTGTCCACTTGCAGCATAACGTTCTCTGCTGATGTGTTCTTCTTTTTGTTTTTGTACATCGTCTCGAAGTTCTGTCTTATCACCGTACCGTGTGGAATGACGTATGCACTGAGGAAGAACGAGAGTGTAGAGATAAGTACGCACGAAATCATGTAAGGGCGCATAAGGCGCTTGAACGAAACTCCTGCAGCAAGCATGGATATGATTTCGGAGTTTGAAGCCAGCTTGGATGTGAAGAAAATTACCGCGATGAATACGAATAGCGGACTGAATAAGTTGGCGAAGTAAGGCACGAAGTTTGCATAATAGTCAAATACGATAGCCTTTAGCGGTGCGTGGTATTGAGTGAACTTTACGAGGTTCTCGTTCACGTCGAACACGATACTGATAGAGATAATCAGTATGATAGAGTAGATGTACGTGCCGATGAACTTGCGTATGATATACCAGTCGAGAATGCTGATATAGTGGAATGGGTTTATCACGTTCAAGACACGGAGAAAGCGCAGCTTATGGCATAGCCATGCCCAAGCTGTGCGTATTCCTTTAGTCTTTCTGCGTACAGTCTGCTGCAGATGTAGCAGTTTGTGTAAACGCCTGATGTTTTTTATCTTCATTTAAATTCTTCTTCCGAGGTTGTCTATAACGCTTGCTTTCCATTGTACGAAGTCGCCTTGCTCAATATGTTTGCGTGCGTCAGTGACCAGTCGTAGATAGAAAGCCAAGTATGAATGCTCGCAATCTGCATAGCCAACAACTCCTGTGCTTTGAAGAGGTGGTGTAGATAAGCCTTCGAGTGTATGCGGTCGATGTCGCATCCGTCGGGGTCGATTGGCGAGAAGTCCTGCTCCCACTTCTTGTTGCGTATGTTTATTGTGCCCTCGTAGGTGAAGAGCATCGCATTGCGTCCGTTGCGGGTAGGCATCACGCAGTCGAACATATCCACGCCGCGTTCTATTGCCTCAAGGATGTTCTGCGGTGTGCCCACGCCCATGAGATAACGTGGCTTGTCCTTCGGCAAAATCTCGTTCACCACCTCAATCATTTCGTACATCACTTCTGTCGGTTCACCCACAGCCAATCCGCCGATGGCGTTGCCGTCAGCTCCCTTGTCGGCGACATGTTTTGCCGCCTCACGACGCAAGTCCTTGTATTTGCAACCCTGCACGATAGGGAAGAGGCTCTGATTGTAGCCGTAGAGGGGTTCTGTCTCGTTGAAGCGCTTGAAGCAGCGGTCGAGCCAACGTTGTGTGAGTCCGAGACTCTTCTTGGCGTACTCGTAGTCGCTTTCGCCTGGAGGGCATTCGTCGAATGCCATCATTATGTCGGCTCCGATGATGCGTTCTGTGTCCATAACATTCTCTGGTGTGAAGATGTGCTTCGATCCGTCAATGTGTGAGCGGAACTCGCAGCCTTCCTCACGCAACTTGCGTATGCCGGTGAGCGAGAACACTTGAAAGCCGCCAGAGTCGGTAAGTATCGGACTGTCCCACGTATTGAACTTATGCAATCCGCCAGCCTTTTGCAGAGTGTCAAGACCTGGGCGCAGGTAGAGATGGTAGGTGTTGCCTAAGATAATCTGTGCCTTCACCTGTTCGCGGAGTTCGTTGAAGTGTACTCCCTTCACAGAGCCAACTGTGCCTACGGGCATAAAGATAGGGGTCTTTATCTGTCCGTGGTCGGTGGTTATTATACCAGTGCGAGCGTCGCTACACGGGTCGGTATGTTGCAGTTCAAAAGTCATTCTTTCGTTTCTTCTTCAATTTTAAAATTAATCGGATTGTCTACAATCTCATCAGTGAGTGCAAACTTCCATACATCCTGTATATTTTCCACATAGTGGAAGTCAACACCCTTGCGGTACATCTCCGGAATTTCCTCAATGTCCTTGCGGTTTTCCTGGCACATAACAATGTCGGTGATGCCGGCACGCTTGGCTGCAAGAATCTTCTCCTTGATGCCGCCTACCGGCAGAACCTTTCCACGGAGCGTTATCTCGCCTGTCATGGCTGTGTTCTTGCGCACCTTGCGCTGTGTGAGTGCCGAGGCGATAGACGTAGCTATTGTGATACCTGCCGACGGACCATCCTTCGGCGTTGCACCTTCTGGTACGTGGATATGTATGTTCCAGTTGTCGAAGATGCGATAGTCTACGCCGAGCGTATCGATGTGAGCCTTTACGTATTCGAGAGCAATGACAGCCGACTCCTTCATCACGTCACCGAGATTTCCGGTCAGTGTCAGCTTGCCCGTCTTGCCCTTGCTGAGCGATGTCTCGATGAAGAGTATTTCGCCGCCCACGCTTGTCCATGCCAAGCCCGTAACGACACCTGCATAGCTATTACCTTGATATATGTCGCGATAGAAAGGTGCTTTGCCGAGTAGTCCCTCAATTTCGTTAGGCGTAATCTTTTCGTTTACGTCGTTGTCGATGGCTTTCTTGTAAGCAATCTTGCGCAGTGCCTTGTTCACCTGCTTCTCCAATTGGCGCACACCGCTTTCGCGAGTGTATTGCTCAATCACTCTCTCTATGGCTGCCTTTGTGAATGTAGCTTCTCCTCATCCTTGTCCAATCCACAGTTCTCTATTTCACGCGGAATGAGATGGCGTTTCGCTATCTCTATCTTCTCCTCCGTGATGTAGCCGCTCACCTCGATAAGCTCCATACGGTCGAGCAGCGGACGCGGTATAGTGTTGAGGTCGTTGGCGGTTGCTATGAAAAGCACCTTCGAGAGGTCGTAGTCGACATCAAGATAGTTATCGTGGAAGGCGTTGTTCTGTTCTGGGTCGAGCACCTCAAGCAAGGCAGATGACGGGTCGCCGTTGACGGTGTTCTGTGTCACCTTGTCAATCTCGTCGAGGATAAATACGGGGTTTGACGAACCTGCCTTCTGTATGTTCTTGATAATTCTGCCAGGCATGGCTCCCACGTAAGTGCGGCGGTGTCCGCGAATCTCGCTTTCGTCGTGCAGACCACCTAATGACATGCGTACGTACTTGCGCTTCATGCAGCAGCAATACTCTTGCCAAGTGATGTCTTGCCGACTCCCGGAGGGCCGTAGAGGCAGATGATGGGCGACTTGAGGTCGCCACGCAACTTCAGTACAGCCATGTATTCGAGAATGCGTTCCTTCACCTTCTCCATGCCGTAGTGGTCGTGGTTGAGCACGCGCTGGGCACGTTTCAAGTCAAGGTTGTCCTTGGTGTATTCGCCCCAAGGCAGTGCAATCATCGTCTGCAGATAGTTGTACTGTATGCTGTATTCTGGGCTCTGCGGGTTGAACATGTCCAGTTTGTCAAGTTCCTTGCGGAAGAGCTTTGCCACATCCTCCGACCAGTTCTTCTTAGCTGCTTTCTGCTCAAGCTCCTTGCGTTCCGGTGATCCTTCGCCTCTGCCCAGCTCCTCTTTGATGTTTTTTATCTGCTGCTGCAGGAAGTATTCGCGCTGTTGTTCGTCGAGATCTTCGCGAGTCTTCGTGCGAATGTTCTGTTTTAGTTCGAGCAACTGTATCTCCTTGTGCAGCACCTTCAGTGTCTTGATGACACGTTCCTTGATAGAACTTGTATAGATAAGTTCGGCTTTGTCGGCTATGTCGAATGGCAGGTTTGTGCAGATGAAGTCTACTGCGATTACATCATTCGAAATGTTGTTCAGTGCAAACTGCGACTCATCAGGCAAATCTTCGTTCTGTCGGATGTATTCCGTAGTGGTAGAACGCAAATCTTCCATTGCCGTGTTGAACTCCTTGTCGTCTGCATCAGGCAGTTCCTCCATGGCTGGTGATATTTCGCCCATCAAGAAAGGCTTGTTAGCGGTGAGCTTGTTCAGTCGGCAGCGTCCTAAACCTTGGATGATTGCGGTGATGTTATTTCCAGGTCCGGGCAGTTCGAGTATCTTCACGAGGCGTGCGTACACTCCGTACTCAAAGAGGTCTTTGGTGTCTGGGTGCTCAACTTCCTGGTCGTGCTGGCAGAACACGGCAAAGCTCGCATCCTGAGTCTTGCGTATATGGTTGAGCAGATTAAGACTTTGTTTTCTTCCAATGATTACGGGAGTAATCACTCCCGGGAACATTGCCATGTTACGTGTGGCAAGAATGGGCAGTTCGCTTCTATGTTTACGTTGAACAAATTTGAAATATCGCCGTCATAATCGGCTATCATCTGTATTGAAGTACTCGTTCTCTTATTCATATCTCGTTAACTGTGTATCGGGGGCGTGTGTATTTCCGTGCAAAGTTACTTAAAATTCTGCTAATGAGTGAATTTTTGTTGTTATTTTATATAGAAATCGGCGGTCAGTTGTGCGTACCATTCTGATCTTGAACCATCAATATCTTGTAGGCATACTTCTTCCATTTCTCTCTCGCATTTGTGGTCTGCGTGGTGGAATGCTACAAGGTGGCGTTTGGGCTGTTTGCGTGGAGTGGTGCGCACGGCGCATTGGCGCGACATGGCAAGTCCTGCCTTGTATGCCTCGGCAATGAATGCTTGCAAACATTCGGTTGGTATGATGGCGCTGAACTCACCGTCAGTATCGAGCAATGCTTTCACGGTAGCGAACAACTCGCAGTATTTCAGCGTGCAAGCATGTCTTGCTGTAGAGCGTTGTGCGTTGGGGTTAAGCAGACTATCGATGAAAAACGGCGGGTTGGATACGATAGCGTTGTACTTGTCTTGAGTGGAGTAGTGTTGTATTGCTGTCTCCACTATCTTTATACGGTTTGCAAACTCGGTGTTGCTAACGTTTTCGTATGCTTGTAGGGCTGCGTCATGGTCAATCTCTACTGCATCAATGATGGCATCAGTATAGCGTTGCGCCATCATTAGTGCAATGAGTCCGGTGCCAGTACCAATGTCGAGAATGCGTTTGCCGCCATTTGCCCATGAACCAAGTAGTACGCCGTCGGTACCAACCTTCATGGCGCAGTGGTCTTGGTGGATTACAAACTTTTTGAAAGCGAACATTTATGATTGTACGATGTTGTTGTGGAAGCTTAACGCCTTCGCTGTTGTTTACAAGTCGAATTTGTGCTGTACGGCTTTACTCCATTGTTGCAGTTTTAGTCGACTCTTGCTTATTTCTTCGCGTATTATGTTTATCTCGTTGAATAGTTCTGTGGCTGCGTTCTGTAGGGCATTCGGCTTTCTGAGATTTCGGTCAGCCTGTGAGTTTACCACAATCTTAATGCCTTTGGGCTTCAACTCTACGTCGATATCAGCACCCGTCATAACTGGGTCGCCGTCGTAGTGGATAGCTCCTGGTGAGTGGCGATGCACGCGTAGTTTCTTGCAGCGGAATGTCTTAATCTTCGAGTTGTTCTTATCGAGTGTTTTGTTGAACATCTCAATGCTGATTTGTGGGGCATCAATCAGTCCGAATGGTTCCATGATGATAACATCCATTAGTCCGTCGCTCATAGACGCTTGTGGTGCGATGTATGCGTTGTTGCCATATTGTGATGCGTTGGCGCACGATATTAAGAAGGCTTTGTGCAGGCTCGTCTCGTCGTCAGCCATCACTGTGTATGTCTCAGGTTCGTACTTCAAGCCTTCTCTAAGTACATTTTCAATGTATGTTAGCGGACCGCGTTTGCCAGCTTCTGCGAATTTTAGACTGATGAAGGCATCAAAGCCCATGCCGCATGTGCAGAAGAATGGGTATCCGTTGATGATGCCATAGTCAAGATCGCGCACCTCAAAGGTGTTTAATATTTCTATCGACTTCTTTACATTAATAGGTAGCTGTAGGTGGCGTGCAAGTCCGTTTCCCGAACCGCATGGTATTATGCCAAGTGCGGTGTTGGAGTGTACGATGGCACGTGCTACCTCGTTGACGGTGCCGTCGCCTCCGACTGCCACTACCAAGTCGACGTTTGCGTCTTTCGCCTTTGATGCAATCTCTGAAGCATGGCCAGCATATTGAGTTATTGCGATTTCATATTCGAACTTCTCTTTGTCAAGAAGTTGCTCAATCAGTTCGGGGATGGCAGCTTTGTCAGATGTGCCAGAAATTAGATTGATTATGAAAATGGCTTTTTTCTTCATATTTATTGATGCTATAAATAAGGCACAAAGATAATAAAATAATGTTATAAGTAAGGTTGTGGTTTGGTGAAAAATACCAAAAGTCATATTTCTTATGAAAAACGTGCGTGTTTAACATATTTTTCGTACCTTTGCACCTTGGAAATAACAAAATTGAAATATACCTATTTAATATTATAATGGGACAGTTACAAGAAAAGTATAAAAGCTATCGTCTTCCGCAGAAGTACATGGCGGAAGGTGTTTATCCCTATTTTCGTGAGATTACGAGCAAGCAGGGCACAGAAGTAGAAATGGGCGGACACAAAGTTCTGATGTTTGGCTCAAATGCTTATACTGGTCTTACTGGCGATCAGCGCATCATTGATGCTGGTAAGGCAGCTCTTGATAAGTATGGTTCTGGTTGTGCAGGTAGTCGCTTCCTGAATGGTACGCTCGATATCCACGTGCAGCTTGAAAAAGAACTTGCAGAGTATATAGGCAAGGACGACGCTCTTTGTTTCTCTACTGGTTTCTTTGTAAACAGTGGCGTTATCCCTGCAGTTGTTGGTCGTGGCGACTATATCATCTGCGACGACCGCGACCATGCCAGTATTGTTGACGGACGTGTCTGTCGTTTGCAACACAGCTCCACTACAAGCACAACGATATGGAGGATCTTGAGCGCGTGCTGAAGAATCTTCCAGAGGAGGCTATCAAGCTCATCATCGTTGATGGTGTGTTCTCAATGGAGGGCGATCTCGCAAATTTGCCGGCTATCGTAGAACTGAAACACAAGTACAACTGCTCTATCATGGTTGACGAGGCTCATGGTCTTGGCGTATTCGGCAAGCAGGGTCGTGGTGTTTGTGATCACTTCGGCTTGACAGACGAGGTAGACCTTATCATGGGTACATTCTCTAAGTCGATGGCTTCTATCGGTGGCTTTATTGCTGGTGACAAGGATACAATCAACTGGTTGCGCCACTCTTGTCGCACCTATATCTTTAGTGCGTCAAACACTCCGGCTGCCACCGCTGCCGCTCTTGAGGCGCTTCACATCATTCAGAAAGAGCCGGAGCGCATTGATGCCCTTTGGAGAGTCACACGTTACGCACTCCGTCGTTTCAAGGAGGAGGGCTTCGAGATTGGTGAGACAGAGAGTCCGATTATTCCGCTTTATGTTCACGATGTTGAGAAGACATTCGTTGCGACAGCTAAGGCTTTCGAGTATGGTGTGTTTATCAATCCGGTTATTCCGCCGGCTTGCGCACCACAGGATACGCTTGTTCGTTTCGCACTCATGGCTACCCACACAGAAGAGCAGGTGGAACGTGGCGTTCAGATTCTGAAGCGCGTGTTCAAGGAGTTGGATATCATCAAGGATTAATATCTGTGCTCTAATAACATTTTAGGAAGAAGTATATTAAACTATATAATAAGAAAAGGCAGGCTGTCCGTGTGGATAGTCTGCCTTTTTATTTCTGTCAGTTGCTGTTGCTTGCTGATAGCGCAGCGACCTCTTTAGCAATCGCGCTGTGGAAACATGGTTATAGTAACATTGTTTGATCCGCATCGACCGATGCAGACATCTGCGTCGTCGATACGGGACATCTGCGTCGGTCGATACGGACATCTGCGTCGGTCGATACGGACATCTGCGTCGGTCGATACGGACATCTGCGTCGGTCGATGCGGACATCTGCGCCGGTCGACGCGGATGACAAACTCTGCTGTTACGTTGTTTGTTACCAAACAACAATAATTACTTAATCAAATCAACTGAACGCTTCAAGAACGAGTCGAGTGCAGCACCTTTCAACATGCCGTTCTGCAGCAATGCAAGGTCGATAAGCTGATGTACAACCTTGTTGCCTGCTGCGTATGTGGCGATGATGTTGTTCTTCTTGGTGCGCTGCTCTTCAAGGGCACTCTCTGTGTTCTTCACATCGTCCTTTTCTTCCTGAGAAATCTCCTCCTGCTTCTTGCCATTCTGGCTCTGGTGCAATGCCGCGAGGCGTGCTTCGAGTCCTTTAAGCTCGCTCTCAACGGGCTGCAACTCTGTGGCGCAAGCTGTCTTGCCGTCTTCGAGAACCTGCTTAATGAGCGGATGGTCGCTATTAAGTACGAGATTGAATGCGTCGGGCATTTGTGCGTAGAATGCCATGCCAGCCTGGAATTTGCTTGCCTCTTTCATTCGGCGCATATACTCGCTCTGTGTGATGAGTACCGGCAGAGTCTGTTCGCCGAGAGCCTGCACGTCTACGTAGAACTCGGTCTTTTCCATCTTCGGCAGTTGTGAGCGGAATGTCTGCTCCAAGTTGTCTTTTTCGTCCTTTGCCAATTCGCTTTCCTTCTTGTCGTCTTTCTGTATGAGGCGGTCGACGATGTCGGCATCTACACGTGAGAAGCGTGTCTTCTCCAACTTCTGTTCGAGCATTGAAACCATTGGGTTGTCGAGCTGTCCGTCGAGCAATAATACGCTGTAGCCCTTAGCCTTGGCTGCTTCGATGTAGCTGTATTCGCCTTCCTTGTCGTTAGCGTAGAGATATACGAGATTGCCTTCCTTATCGGTTTGGTTGTCCTTGATGAGGGTTTGGTACTCCTCGTATGTAAAATACTTGCCGTCTACGTCCTTCAGCAGCGCAAAGTCCTTTGCACGGTCGTAGAAGTCGTCCTGCGAAAGCATACCGTAGTGGATGAAAATCTTCAAGTCGTCCCACTTTTCCTCGTAGTCCTTGCGGTTCTCCTTGAAGATTGCAGCGAGGCGGTCTGCCACCTTCTTTGTGATGTATTTTGAAATCTTCTTTACGTTAGCATCACTCTGCAGATACGAGCGGCTTACGTTCAGCGGAATGTCCGGCGAATCGATTACGCCATGGAGTAGGGTGAGGAACTCTGGCACGATGCCTTCCACCTGATCGGTTACGAACACTTGGTTACAGTAGAGCTGAATCTTGTTGCGCTGCAACTCAATGTTCGACTTGATGCGTGGGAAGTAGAGTATGCCGGTGAGGTTAAACGGATAGTCGACGTTGAGGTGTATCCAGAATAGCGGCTCGTCTTGCATCGGGTAGAGTGTGCGGTAGAACGACTTGTAGTCTTCGTCCTTCAGTGTGCTCGGTGCCTTTGTCCACAATGGCTCTACATTATTAATAATATTGTCTTCGTCGGTCTCCTGCTGTTTGCCGTCCTTCCACTCGGTCTTCTTGCCGAAGGCTACTGGTACAGCCATGAATTTGCAGTACTTGTTTAGCAGTTCCTCTATCTTCTGCTTTTCGAGGAACTCCTTGCAATCGTCGTCGATGTGCAGTACGATGTCCGAACCGCGGTCTGTCTTCTCCGCGTCCTCAATCTCAAACTCTGGACTACCGTCGCAGCTCCACTTTACGGCCTTTGCACCCTCTTTGTAGCTGCGTGTGATGATGTCCACCTTCTTGCTTACCATGAACGAAGAGTAAAAGCCCAAGCCGAAGTGACCGATGATTGCGTTAGCGTTATCCTTGTATTTGTCGAGGAAATCGGTTACGCCAGAGAACGCAATCTGATTGATATATTTGTTAATCTCCTCCTCGGTCATACCGATACCTCGGTCGCTGATGGTCAGTGTGCCTTTCTCTGTGTCGAGACTGACGCGAACGGTAAGGTCGCCCAATTCGCCCTTGAAGTCGCCGCGTTCAGCGAGCGTCTTTAGTTTCTGTGTTGCGTCGACAGCGTTAGACACCATCTCGCGGAGGAAAATCTCGTGATCTGAGTATAGAAACTTTTTAATGACAGGAAATATATTCTCTGTCGTTACTCCAATATTGCCTTTCTGTGCCATAATATGAGTTTATAGTTTTAATATTGATGTTGTTTTTTTTATTTGTAACTATAAAATCTAAATAACAAATAGCGTGCCAAAATGAAAAGGTTGGTGGTTGTTGGTAGAGAGCGTAAAAAACTTGCTTGAAATTTTGCGTATGTGAAAAAATAGTTATACCTTTGCACTCGCAATTTGAGAACGGGGTGTAGCGCAGTCCGGTAGCGCGCTGGTTTGGGACCAGGTGGTCGCAGGTTCGAATCCTGTCGCCCCGACTTAAAAAGAGAAATGTTTCGATGAAGCGTTTCTCTTTTTTTTATGCCTTTATTATTCATTTTGGCATTGCTATGCAACTCTTGCTACTTTTATCAAATATTATTTTGCTCACTTTCCTAAATTTTATTACTTTTGCACAAAGTTTCAAGTGGTAAACAAAAATAAATCAATATAATGGAGATTTCATACAAATGGCTTAAGGAGTATGTCGATTTCGACCTTACACCGCAAGAGACAGCCGACGCGCTGACATCTTGTGGTCTCGAAGTGGACGCTCTTGAAGAAGTGCAGACCATCCGTGGCGGATTGAAAGGTCTGTACGTGGGCAAAGTGCTCACATGCGAACTGCATCCTAATTCAGACCACCTTCATATCACAACCGTAGACCTCGGCAAGGGCGAACCGCAGCAGATTGTTTGCGGCGCACCTAATGTTGCTGCAGGTCAGAAGGTTATTGTTGCCGACTTGGGCTGCGTGCTCTATGATGGTGACAGTGAGTTTACTATCAAGAAGTCGAAGCTTCGCGGCGTAGAGTCTTTTGGTATGATTTGTGCCGAAGACGAGATAGGCGTGGGCACAGCTCACGACGGCATTATCGTGCTGCCAGAGGACGCTCCCGTTGGTCAGCCGGCTGCCGAGTACTATCACCTGGAGAGCGATTGGGTTATCGAGATTGACATCACAGCCAACCGTTCTGACGCACTCTCTCATTGGGGCGTGGCGCGCGACCTCTATGCTTGGCTCAAGCGCAATGGACACAAGACATCGTTGCATCGCCCCGACTGCTCTGAGTTCAGCGTCGACAACAACGACATGCCTATCGACGTAGAGATTGAGAATACAGAGGCTTGCCGTCGCTATGCTTGCGTAAGCATCACAGGTTGTGAAGTGAAGGAGAGCCCAGAGTGGTTGCAGAACAAACTGAAGATTGTAGGTTTACGTTCAATCAACAACATCGTCGATATCACCAACTACGTTATGATGGCATACGGTCAGCCAATGCACTGTTTCGATGCAGACATGGTAGAAGGCAAGAAGATTGTTGTGCGCACTCAGCCCGAAGGCACTAAGTTCGTCACTCTCGACGGTGAGGAGCACACTCTTGGCGAGCACGACCTCAGCATCTGCAACGCCAACGAGCCGATGTGCATCGCTGGCATCTTCGGCGGTAAGGGTTCTGGCACATACGACACAACAACAAATGTCGTTCTGGAGAGTGCCTACTTCCACCCGACGTGGATTAGAAAGAGCGCACGTCGTCATGGTCTGAGTACCGATGCAAGCTATCGCTTCGAGCGCGGCATCGACCCGAATGGCACTATCTACGCTTTGAAACAAGCTGCCATTCTCTGCAAGCAGTTGGCTGGCGGAAAGGTGAGCATGGAGATAAAGGACGTATATCCGTCGCCAATAGCTGACTCGCGTGTACAGCTCGACTACGAGTATGTAGACCGCTTGATTGGCAAGAAGATAGGTAACGACATGGTAAAGAGCATAGTCGAGAGCCTTGAAATGAAGGTAGTAGAGGAGACAGCCGAGGGTTTGCTGCTCGATGTTCCGGCTTATCGCGTAGACGTACAGCGTCCATGCGATGTAGTGGAGGACATTCTGCGCATCTATGGATATAATAATGTGGAGATTCCGACACAGTTGAAATCGTCGCTCACAATTCTCGGCGACGAGGACAAGGCATACCACTTGCAGAACGTGGTAGGCGAGCAGCTTGTAGGCTGCGGCTTCCGCGAGATTCTTAACAACTCGCTTACAAAGACAGCATACTATACCGAACTGAACCGCTATACTGAGGAGACAACCGTAAAGGTGATGAACCGTTGAGCTCTGACCTCGGCGTTATGCGCCAGACTCTGCTCTTCGGCGGTTTGGAGAGTGTAGGTCGCAACGTGAACCATAAGATGCCTAATCTGCGTTTCTTCGAGTTCGGCAACTGCTACCACTTCTCACCAGAGAAGAAGAACGACGAAGACCCGATTAAGGCTTACACTGAAGAAATGCATCTTGGTATGTGGCTTACCGGTAAGCGTGTTGAAGGCTCATGGGCACACGCCGACGAGCAGTCTACATTCTACGAACTGAAGGCTTATGTGATGAACATCTTCACACGTTTGGGCGTCAACCCGGGCATCGTTGTTGCAGAGTCGTCAGACAACAACGTGTTCGGCAAGGCTCTCGCTTTGAAGGCACGTTCTGGCAAGGTACTTTGTGAGATGGGTATCGTTTCGCACAAGGTGCTTAAGAAGATGGATATCGACCAAGAGGTGTTCTATGCAGACATCAACTGGAACAACATGATGCGCGTCATCAAGAAGAACGAGGTGCTCTATCACGACATCTGCAAGTTCCCATCGGTTAGCCGCGACCTCGCATTGCTTATTGACAAGAACGTACAGTTCGAGCAGATTGAGCAGATTGCACGTCAGACAGAGAAGAAACTTCTCAAGAGCGTAGAACTCTTCGACGTATATGAAGGCAAGAACCTGCCAGAAGGCAAGAAGAGCTACGCCGTTAACTTCATTCTGCAGGACGAGACAAAGACTCTCAACGACAAGCAGATTGAGGCAATTATGACGAAGCTCATCAGCAACTTGAAGTCAAAGTTGGGAGCAGAACTCAGATAATAAACAATAAAAAACAATATACAAAAATGGGAAGAGCATTTGAATATCGCAAGGCTACAAAGCTGAAGCGTTGGGGCCACATGGCTAAGACATTCACCCGTCTGGGTAAGCAGATCGCTATCGCTGTTAAGGCTGGCGGTCCGGAACCTGAGAACAACCCGTCACTCCGTTCTATCATGCTACATGTAAGCGTGAGAACATGCCGAAAGACAACATCGAGCGTGCTATCAAGAACGCAATGGGTAAAGACCAGAGTGAGTACAAGGAAGTAACATACGAGGGATATGGTCCTCACGGTATCGCTGTGTTTGTTGACACGCTTACTGACAACACTACACGTACTGTAGGCGACGTTCGCTCGGTGTTCAACAAGTTCAATGGTACACTCGGTACAACAGGTTCGCTTTCTTACCTCTTCGACCACAAGTGCGTGTTCACTTTTAAGAAGAAGGACGGCGTAGATATGGAAGAGCTTATCCTTGAGCTCATCGATTTCAACGTAGAGGATGAGTTCGACGAGGATGATGAGGAAGGTACAATCACTATCTATGGTGATGACGTAAAGGCTTACGCACAGATACAGAAGTTCCTTGAGGAGCAGGGTTTCGAGGATATCGGTGGCGAGTTTACATACGTGCCTAACGACCTTAAGGACATCGACGCTGAGCAGCGTGCTACTATCGACAAGATGGTTGAGCGTCTTGAGGAGTTCGACGACGTGCAGAACGTTTACACAAACATGAAGCCGGAAGAGGCTGAGTAAGAGTAAGAATAAAAAATATTGAAAAGAGTGGTTGGCTACAGCCACTCTTTTTTAGTTGAACATAGATGTTCCGCAAGTATTGTTCCTGCGGAATGCTTCAGAAGATAACAATATTAGGTATGAATCATTTGGAGTACGTAACCTGCGGCACATGCAGCCGACTAATCACTGTCGACGTTGATGCTGACGATATCATCCGCAACCTCTCTTTCCTCGGCGGCTGCAGCGGCAACCTTAAAGGTATTTGCGCTCTCGCCATCGGCAAACCGGCTACAGAGATAAAGAATGCACTTAAGGTATTACATGCGGTAGTAAGGACACAAGTTGTCCGGACCAGCTTGCTACAGCCTTGGAGCAGATGGGCTACTAACTTTGGTGCTGTCGTGACACAGCGCATCTTATTATATAATAAACAAGGAATATATGGAGACAAGAAACTGGAAAACCATTGAGGGTTTTGACTTTAAGGAGATTCTCTTCGAAGAATATAATGGTATAGCGAAGATTACAATAAATCGTCCGCGCTACCGCAACGCATTCACCCCACGCACCACGTGGGAGATGTCACAAGCCTTTGCATGGTGTCGTGAGGCGCAACGCATTAGCGTTGTAATCCTTACTGGTGCAGGTGACAAAGCGTTCTGTTCGGGTGGCGATATGCACGTGAAGGGACGTGGCGGTTATGTGGGTGAGGACGGAGTGCCTCGTCTAAATGTACTCGATGTGCAGAAGCAGATTCGTTCGCTGCCAAAGCCGGTTATCGCTATGGTCAATGGTTACGCTATCGGTGGCGGTCACGTGCTTCATCTGGTGTGCGACCTTACTATTGCGAGCGATAATGCAATTTTTGGACAGACCGGACCGAAGGTTGGTTCGTTCGATGCCGGCTTCGGTGCAAGCTATTTGGCTCGTATCGTAGGCCAGAAGAAGGCTCGCGAGATATGGTTTCTCTGCCGTCAGTATTCGGCTGTTGAGGCAGAGCGTATGGGCATGGTGAACAAGGTTGTGCCTTTCGACGAGCTTGAGGATACCTGCGTAGAGTGGGCAGAAACAATGATGGAGCGTTCGCCGCTCGCTCTGCGTATGATAAAGGCAGGTCTGAATGCGGAGCTCGATGGACAGGCAGGTATTCAGGAACTTGCCGGCGACGCAACAATGCTTTATTATATGCTTGATGAAGCACAGGAAGGTGGCAAGGCATTCCTCGAAAAACGCAAGCCCGACTTCAGCAAGTATCCGAAACTACCGTAATTTTTTCAATTGAGAGTATATTTTGTTGAGAATTGGGAGTTTATCCAATTGAGAATTTAGAATTTAAAGTTTATGATGTGTATAATGCCAACAACTTCAAAAACAATCATTGGTAATCATAACTCTCAACTCTCAACTCTTAATTACTTGTTGTACTCTTTTGGTGTGTACACTTTCTCGTAGTAAGTAACCTTTGGGTCTTTGCCCGAACGTAGTGTCCATGCAAAGTTGAAGCCTTCTTGTTTGTATGCACGCAACGATGTACTTTCGTCAACTTGCTTCATGAAGTTGTCAACAATTAGCTTGCGATTCAACTCAAATATTTTTGCATCATCCAAATCGTTCATTACAGAGAAGTAATAATGATAGGTTCGCGTGCTGGTTTCAAAGACAACACTATCGGTACGCATATAGTTAAGAACTGGGGTGGGGCAGTTCTTTTCTGTGTATTCACGTGCCTCGCGCTGGGCGCGCTTTTCAATACTTTCGTGGCAACTGCAGAGCAGTATAGCACTTGCTATAGTACAATATAAAAACGTTTTCATTTTTCTTAGTTGTTTTTCTTATGCAAAGATACCTAATTGTCAGAAAAAATAAGTAAATTTGCACGTAAAAACTGATATATATCAATGAATAATATAAGGAATTTCTGTATTATTGCTCATATCGACCACGCAAGTCTACACTTGCCGATCGATTGTTAGAGCGTACACAAACAATCAAGATAACTGAAGGCCAGATGTTGGATAACATGGATCTGGAGCGTGAGCGTGGTATAACAATTAAAAGTCATGCTATTCAGATGGAGTACAAGCATAATGGCGAAACATACATACTGAATCTTATTGATACTCCGGGACACGTTGACTTTTCTTATGAGGTGTCGCGAAGCATTGCTGCCTGCGAAGGCGCATTACTCGTAGTCGATGCTACACAAGGCGTGCAAGCACAGACTATCTCTAACCTCTATATGGCTATCGAGCACGATTTGGAAATTATCCCCGTGCTCAACAAGATAGACATGCCGAGCGCAATGCCAGACGAGGTGGAGGATGAGATTATAGAGCTTATTGGATGTAAACGTGAGGATATTCTGCGCGCGTCGGGTAAAACCGGTGAGGGCGTCGACGAAGTGCTTGCTGCAATCGTAGAGCGAGTGCCGCATCCTAATGGTGACACGAAAGCTCCGCTTCAGGCACTTATCTTCGATTCTGTATTCAACTCGTTCCGTGGTATCATTGCTTACTTCAAGATAGAGAATGGCGAGATACGTAAGGGCGATAAGGTGAAGTTCTTCAATACTGGTATGGAATACGTAGCCGATGAGGTAGGTGTGCTGAAGATGGATATGGTGCCTCGCGATGTGCTCAAAACAGGTGAAGTTGGTTATATCATCTCTGGTATTAAGGACGCAACGGAAGTGAAAGTGGGCGATACCATTACACATGTCACACGTCCATGCGATAAGGCGATTGCTGGATTTCAGGAGGTGAAACCAATGGTGTTTGCAGGTGTATATCCGATAGATCCGAGCGAATACGAAAACCTGCGTGCTTCGCTTGAGAAGTTGCAACTTAATGATGCCTCACTGACATTCGCTCCTGAGTCGTCCGTAGCTCTTGGTTTCGGTTTCCGTTGTGGTTTCCTCGGCCTCTTGCACATGGAGATTGTGCAGGAACGTCTTGATCGCGAATTTAATATGGATGTAATCACTACGGTTCCCAATGTGTCGTACATGGTATATGACAAACAAGGAAATGTGAAAGAGGTGCATAACCCATCCGGATTACCCGAGCAGACGATGATTGACCATATCGAGGAGCCGTATATCCGTTCTACTATCATCACGACCACCAACTTCATCGGTCCGATTATGACGCTTTGTCTTGACAAACGTGGTGAACTTATCAATCAGGAGTATGTGAGTGGCAATCGTGTTGAGCTGCATTTCATGCTTCCGCTTGGTGAGATTGTCATCGACTTTTACGACAAGTTAAAGTCAATAAGCAAGGGTTACGCATCATTCGATTACCATATTGATGGTTTCCGTCCGTCGCGTCTTGCAAAGCTTGATATCCTACTCAATGGTGAACCCGTGGATGCTCTCTCGGCACTCACACATCAGGACAACGCAGTAACCATTGGTCGCAAGATGTGCGAGAAACTCAAAGACCTCATTCCGCGTCAGCAGTTCGATATTGCAATTCAGGCTGCTATCGGTGCAAAGATTGTGGCTCGTGAGACTATCAAGTGTGTGCGCAAGGACGTTACAGCAAAGTGTTATGGTGGTGACGTCAGCCGTAAACGTAAGTTGCTTGAGAAGCAGAAGAAGGGTAAGAAGCGTATGAAGCAGATAGGTAATGTAGAGGTACCGCAGAAAGCATTCCTTGCTGTGCTTAAGCTCGACTAATTGACAGGTCTATTAGACTACTTATAAACAACTGTTTACTAAAATAATAGAAAGGAAAGTATCTTATGAAAGAGAAGTTCAACGCCAATACTCGCGATGTTGCCCGCGAGTTAGCGCGAAGATACAGTACTATGACGCATGAAGAGCTTGATGCCCTTGAAAGCATTCTTGTCCCGATAAAGTACCAGAAGGGTGAATTGGTGCTTAAAGAGGGTGACGTGTGTCGTAATTTTTACTATATCGACCGTGGATTGATGCGTCAGTTCTACTTCAAGCATGGCAAGGAAGTGACAGAGCATTTGGGTCAGGACCATTCTATAGTGATGTGTATTGAGAGTCTCTTTAAGGAGGAACCGACACACCTGCAGATAGAAACCCTCGAACCCACTCTTGTATATGCTCTTCCAAAGGTTGACCTTGAGCGGGTAGCCCTGCACAATGTCAATATACAGATACTATACCGCAAGATACTTGAGGAGAGTCTTATCACTTCTCAGGTACATGCCGACCTTGTGCGATTTGAGACGGCACAAGACCGCTACAAGAAGTTGTGCAAGCTCATGCCGCAGGTGGTGCTTCGTGCTCCGCTTGTGTACATAGCAAGCTATCTGCAGATGACACCGGAGACGTTGTCGCGTGTGAGAGCCTCAACGCTTCTCGACTAATAAAAAAGGAATAGTGTAGCAATTGCTACGCTATTCCTAATAATTCTATTTCAAAAATGAGTGTAGAGCCGCCAGGTATTCCTGGCTGGGAGAATTTGCCATATCCCATGTTTGCAGGGATATACACTTCCCATTTATCGCCTACGCACATCTGTTGCATGGCTACAATCCAACCCTTTATCAAGTCGCTTAGGCGGAATGCTATAGGTGAACCACCACGGCTGGAGTCGAACTTCTTGCCGTTTATAGTGCGACCAGTGTAGTGAACCGTAACGATGGAACGTGGTGTAGGGTGTTTACCGTCGTTATTACCAGAACTTAACACCTTATAATATATACCTTCAGGAAGAACCATTACGCCTTCTTCCTCAGCCTTTGCGGCAAGCCAATCGAGGTTTGCCTTAGCATATTCGCGTTTATTCATTCTTTTTTATTCTGTTCAAATTGATTATTCTGCTGCTGTTATTCGTGCGAGATAGTCGTAATGTTCGCCTTCCTCGATAATCTCACATTTCAGTCCGCATTGTTTGCAACTTGCTGTTAGGAGCGTAGGGTCTACGTATAGCCAGTCGAACGAGTCGCCTTTTACATTCTTATAAACCATCTGATAGTCTACTTCGCCATAGTAGTTACCGCCAAGGTCTATATCCATTGATCCGTCCTCGTTCTCGTAGATGTACTTAAGGTCACTGGAGTCGATAAGAATCTGTGCACCTTCAGCCATCAGTCTTTCAGGCGATTGAGTAGTAATGGTAAGCGTGATAGTTTGCCGGCAATGCCTGTGCCGTTCATCAGCAAAAGAATTGTGTCGAACTTGCTTTGCAGCTGTGTGTCGAAAAGGTTTACACACTCTACGTCTTCTATTCCACGAGCTTCATCACGTCGCAGCTTAGTGGGGAACGTCAATGGCTTTCACTTCAAATCCATTCTCCTGCAACGCAAGTGCATGACACCCGGCTCCTGCACCCACGTCCAACACTCTGCCACGCACAAGCGTTAAGGCTCGTTTTTCAAGTTGTGGCATCTCTTGTTCTGAGCGGAACAGATGAGCTATAGGCATCTCGTCCTCTTCGAACATGGAAGAGAGCACACGCAGATGTGCCGCTCTTCCGTTCTTATAGTAGTCGCTGATAGCACTGCCCATCGGGTCGCGCGAAGGGGAGATGGTTGTTGTGTTCATTGTCATAGCGTTACGAAAAGAATTCGGTAAATACCTTCACGCAGTATTCGTGGTCAACCACGCTTCCTGTTTCTCTGCAACTATGCATTGCAAGGATAGCATTACCCATATCTACACCACGCAGTGGGATAGATGATGCAAGAATGTTGCCCAAGGTACTACCGCCTGCCACGTCACTATGGTTTACGAAGCGCTGGCATGGTACGCCTGCTTTCTCACATAATCCAGCAAAGACCGCAGCCGAAACAGCATCCGATGCGTACTTCTGTGCAGCGTTGAATTTGATAACAGGTCCACCGCCAAGCATTGGGTGGTTCGTCGGGTCGTACTTCTCAGGGTAGTTCGGGTGCCAAGCGTGAGCATTGTCTGCCGAAATCATAAAGGCACGTTCAACGGCTTGATAGTACGCTTCCTCTGTATGACTTTGTGACATTGCAATACGCTTTAGTATGTATGCGAGGAACGGACTGCCTGCGCCCTGCTTTGTCTGTGAACCAGTCTCTTCGTTGTCGAAGAGAGCGAGCACTTGCGTTGTGTCTGTTGTATCGGAAGCAATGAGTGCTTCAAGACCTGCATAGCACATAGAGAGGTCGTCGAGTCTGCCAGACGATATAAACTCGTTGTGTACGCCGAATGTGCAAGCCGGTGTTGCGTCAGCGAGGTAGAGGTCGAAGTCGAGAACATCTTTGGCGCAGAACTGGCAATCGGCTATTGTGCTGTTTAGCTCTTCAAGGATAACATTCATCAAGAGATTGCCTGTTTCGAGTTGGCTTGTAATCTGTCCGAGCAACGGCAGCACATCCTTCTGCTTGCTGAGGGCTACGCCGTCATTCACCTGGCGGTTGAAGTGTATAGCCAAGTTGCTAATCTGCAGCAGTGGGCGCTTGATGTGCAGCAACAGAGTCTCGGGCTGCATAACGTCTTCACCTCTGACAATCACGCGACCGGCGAGAGTAAGCGGACGGTCGAACCATGTAGACATAATCGGACCTCCGTACACCTCGGTGTTCAGCTTCACGATGCCGCCCTCTGTAAGCATTTCTGCGTTTGGCTTGATGCGGAAAGTTGGCGAGTCGCAGTGAGCGCAAATCATGTGGAAACCAGCATCAGCAATCGGCTTGTTGCCGATGCGGAAAGCATAGATAGAAGAGTCGTTCTTGGTAATGAAGAAACGGTCGCCACTCTTCACTTCGCCTAATGGCAGTGCTGGGTCGATACGGCGGAAACCATTAGCCGCAAGTGTATCTGCAATATTCTTGACAGCCAGAAAATTCACTGGCGATGCATCAAGGAAAGAAAGAAGTCGTTTTATCATTGTCGTTTGTTTTAATACATGAATAACGTTAGATACTATATAGTGATTATCGTTAGCTGCATAATATAGCGTTTCAAAGTTAAAGTTTTATTTCGGAGTGTGCAAGTAAATGGAGTTTTTTGTCTACTTTTGTATTTAAATTTTTGGTCTATGAAAATATTCAAATCTCGATATTTCGCAGTTGTGTCATGGCTTGTTTGTTTGGTCATGCTGACAGCCTCGTGTTCTGACTATAGCGACAAAGAAGTAGTAGGTTTGAATGAACGAGCATACGAAGTACATTATAAGAGTCTGGATTCAACGAAGACGTATGCGGAGAAGGCTCTGTCGTTGTCTGTGCCTAAATCGAAAGCGTGGGCACACGCCATGAACGATTTGGCTTTCTATTACATTGCAAAGATGCAATACGGAGAAGCCGAGAGAATACTCAACGAGACGGTTAAGGCTACCGACGATGAGATTGAGTTGATGATAAGTCGTGTGCAGCTTATGCGTCTTTGTCAGCGCAAGTCGGAGAATAAGAATTTCTACCACGAACGCCATTATGCTTTGCAGCACATGCAGAAGATAGAAAAGGAGTATGCCAATCTGTCGGCAGCGGAACGTAAGCGTTTTGTGTATGCACGTTCAGAGTATTGGATAGTGCTCTCCACCTATTTATATTATATCGGTCAACCGCGTGGAGCATCGGAGGCAGTGCTGAATATAGAGGAAGATGCCCTGCTGATGAGCGATATGCCACAGTTGCTGACATATTATTATACTGTAGGTTCGGGCGGTATATTGCAAGGCCAACAGCATGAAGAACTGATGCGTACAGAGTTCAACTACCTCATACGTTGCTATATGCTTGCTCGCCAGTGTGGTTATATCTATTGGGAGGCGAACTCTATGCAGGCATTGAGCGAGAAGTTGCAAGACGAAGGCAGACGTGAGTTCCTTATGCTGAACTTCCGTCCAGAAATCAATTTCCTCAATGTTGATAATATGCCAGACACTCTGCTTGCCGGCAATCTTGCGGAGCGAGCACTGGAGTTGTTCAAGAAATATGGCGATGTGTATCAGATTGCAGGCGCATGGCGTACTTTGTCGGAGGCATTCCGCAAGGTTGGCGACAATAAGTCGGCACTTATCTGTCTGAAAAACGCTATTGCCAACGACACAACCATAAATGCAGCTCCCGACCTTGTTGCGTCCATTCGCGAGCAGATGTCAATTGTATATTCGGCACTCGACAACAAGAAAATGAGCGACTACAATCGCAATGCCTATCTTGACATCCAGGAGTACACACGCCAGGATCGTATGCTTGAGGCACGTGCCGAACAACTCGCTTCTTCGTTACGTAAGCAAGACATCATGATTGTGATTGTGGTTGTGGCAATCATTCTGCTCATTGTGGATATGGCATTCTTCGTCTATAAGACACGAAAGAAAGCCGCGGAGTTCCCGATAAACACTCTGCTGCAACCACTTGAAGATTGGCAGAAAGCACGTTCCGACTATTACGAACGTACTGAGGTTGAGTATGAGGAGAGGCGCGAGCAGATAGCCATTCTTCAGAATCAGTACGAGCACTACTTGGAGAAGAATATTGAGCAACGTGCCAAGGTGTCTTTGGCATCGTCAGTTGCTCCGCTTATCAATCGTTTGTTGCACGAAGTGAAGATGCTTTCGTATGATAAGGAAACAACCGAACAACGCAATAGTCGCTATGAGTACATCGGTCAGTTGGCTTCTTCCATAGAGCAAACAAACGAGCGACTTACCGATTGGGTGAAACTGAAGCAGGGCGAGATAGCGTTGCGCATAGAGAGTTTTGCTTTGCAAACACTGTTCGACACTCTACGTAGTAGTGATATAGAATACAAGCTCAAGGGCATCGCACTTAATATTGTGCCGACCGAAAGTGTTGTGAAGGCAGATAAGGTGCTGACTCTCTTTATGCTCAACACTATTGCGGAGAATGCACGCCGCTTCACTCCAAATGGTGGCAGTATTGATGTGTATGCTGAGGAAACCGACAGTTATGTTGAGGTGTCAGTTAGAGATACGGGTAAGGGTATGGACAAGGAGCAACTTGACTCTTTGTTCAAGCCTTGCTATATAACCGACTCCAATGATACGACGAAAGAAGGTGGTCATGGTTTCGGACTTCTCAACTGTAAAGGAATCGTAGAGAAGTATAAGAAGATGAGCTCATTCTTTAGCGTTTGTTCCATAGGAGCAGAGAGCGAAGATGGTAGTGGTAGCCGTGTCTTCTTCCGATTGCCTAAAGGCATGAAGAAAGTACTCATGCTTTGCGCATTGCTCCTAAGTGTGTTCTGTTCGTGTGCAAAGACCAATTCTATGGGGGTCGTAATTAACGAAAATGATAGAACACGACAGGCAAATACGTTGGTCGATAGTATATATTATAATAATGTGTCAGGCAACTATCATCGCACGTTGGAGTTGTCGGATAGCTGCATACGAGTGCTTAACCACTTGTTTGCAGATAGTATGCTTATAAGCAACGGTGCACGTGGAATGATGCTTAAAGGTACGGATGCAGACGAAGCTATCGAACTGAAGTGGTTTCGTGACAGTGTAAAGATGGACTATAGCTTGCTTCTTGCCCTGCGTAATGAGGTTGCGGTTGCGGCTCTTGCCGTGCATGACATCGATTTGTACACATATAACAATCAGGTGTTCACGAAGCTCTTTCGCGAGTGTAGTGCCGACCGCTCTATTGCTACGTATGTACAGACGATGCAGCGTGCTGAGAACAATCGCAATGTAGCGATAGCGTTGCTCGTGCTGTTGCTGCTTGCCGTGTTCCCTGCCTACTACTTCCTGTACTATCGCCATAAGCGTTTCTATAATTTATGTATCGAACGTATCGAGCAGATCAACGAATTGTTGCAATCGGATAATCTGTCGTCGAATATGAAGGTTAGACAAATCAGAGCCTTGTGGAAGAATGACATAAAGGTTTCGAAGCAGATTGCGGTGATGAATAAGAATACCACACAGATTTCGGGCATAGTGAATCGTATCTGTCGAGTTCTCGCAGAGGATGTCACAAAGACCTCAGCCATGGAGCAGGAGTTGGTTATACTGGAGGAAAACACGAAGCGTATCACGGTCAATCGCGACCGCCTTTACGTCATAAACAATATCCTTGACAACCGCCTTTCGACGTTGAAGCACGAGACAATGTTCTATCCATCGCGTCTGAAGCAGATATTGCAAGCTCGCAGTGGTAGCACCTCTATGTCTGAAAAGGAACTCTTGGCTGCATTGGATGAGATAGCTTCCTACTACGAAACAATGTACACAACGCTGCTAAGCCAAACTGTTCGGGTGGCGCAGACAATGTCGTCGTTTGAACCGAGTGTTGCGATGCAATACGTGTTTGTGCTACTGAAGCGAGCGAATGGAGGAAGGCAACTGAAGCCGATAGAGTTGGATGCCGACGATGGGTATTTGAAACTGGTATTCAATCTCGCTTCGCAGTACCCTGCAGCCAGCAATCAGCAGTCAATATACGACTACCTTGTGCTTTGTCAGACAATGCGTGACATGGGCGAGTTTTATCGTGCACGAGGTTGCGGAGTAGAGACAAAGACCGTAAGTGACGGAACATCAACAATAGTAATTTATATAAAGAAAGAGATATGGAAAAGTTTAAAGTTATCATAGTGGAGGACGTGCTGCTCGAACTCAAAGGCACAGAAGGACTCCTGCATAGCGAGGTGCCCGAGGCAGAGATTATAGCTACGGCCAATTCGGAGGACTCGTTCTGGGAAGTGTTCGCATCCAACAAGCCCGATCTTGTGCTTCTCGACCTCGGTCTTGGCGGAAGCACAACCATCGGTGTGGAGATTTGCAAGAAGCTGAAGACGGAGCATAAGGATGTGAAGGTACTTATCTTCACAGGCGAGATACTCAACGAGCAGTTGTGGTAGATGCTCTGCACGCCCATTGCGACGGCATCATTCTGAAGAGTGGCGAACTGCTCACACGCGACGATGTGCTGAGCGTGATGAATGGCAAGAAGTATGTTTTCAATCAGCCTATTCTTAAAAAGATTGTAGACAAGTTCTGCGACACAATACAGCAACAGATGGATCATCAAGAAGCACTTATACGCTACGAAATTGACGAATACGACGAACGCTTTCTGCGTCATTTGGCGCTGGGATACACAAAAGACCAGATTTCGCAACTGCGTACCATGCCGTTTGGTGTGAAGAGTCTGGAGAAAAGGCAGAACGAACTGGTTCAGCGTTTGTTCCCTAATGGCAACGGCGGAATGGGAGTAAACGCAACGCGTCTTGTTGTTAAGGCTTTTGAACTTAATATACTTGATGTAAATAATCTTTATTCTGACGATGCATAAGTTGCGGTTAAGCCATTTAAAAGTTACGGTTAAGCGGCTTTAAAGTTATTGTTTAGTAGTTCTAAAGTAAAGCTTTAGTCGTGGTATAGCGGACGCAACCCAATTGGGTTGCGTCCGCTGTCTGCATAGATTGCGTTCGCCGTCCGATCGGGCGGCGTTCGGTGTCCGATAATATTACATCTCCTTAATAGTGTTTTCTATAAGACTTCTCTCCGCCTCATCCACACCATATTTTTCGTAGAGCTGCTTGTCTATCTCCTCAATGGCAGCACTCCAATTTATATCTGATGCAGCTGTGAAGTTCTGCAGCGGCACAAACATGAACTTCTCCGGCGAGAGGTCTTGCGAAGTTATGGTCTGCAGAATGAGATAGCGTACAAACTTGGTCTTCAGATAGGTGAGCAAGTTCTCTGCCTCCTGCGCTGTAGGATAAGCACCTGCAACGAGGTAGCTCTGCGTGCAGACACATTGCGGTTGCAGTATGGCGAGGGCGGAGAGCACGCGGTACTGTCCGTTGCGGTCGGGTGTGCCAGCATGTTCGCATGTAGCCTTCGAGAATATAACCTTATGGAGGTCAACCCACTGCTGGTTTTTCTTGATATCATCACGCAGAACGTAAGATGGTTCGCCCGATGACTTCAGCATAACGGCAGTTGGGGCAGTATCGGATTGCGCAGTGCCACGATATGTAGAAACGAAGCCGAATGGAGTCTGCGGACTAATCTGTGCGTTGAGCATTGTCTTCGACATTGCTTTCACCTTGTGAATGAGCGATAGCGCACCATTGTTGCGCACGAAGATGTTGAACTCGTCGAGTTTACGAGGCAGCGTGTTGGCGTTGCCACCAAAGTGGTTAGTAAACTGGCAGGTTGTCTTGTGCTTCGCGTCCCACAGGAAATAGCTTACGCCTCCGGAGATGTCTACGGTAGGGAAGCAGTCCTTTGAGTCGACATAGTCGAAGATGGCGCGTATGTGTGTGTCGCCAAGCATTGATTGACGGAACTGATCGAGTCCGCGTCCGCCCGTGAACCATCGCGAAGGGTAATCATTGTGATGAATTGTGGGCGCATCTGACGGGCTATGTCTACAAATTGGTTGTAGAGAGGTATGCCGTAGTTGTCTTTCTTCTCACCGATGTTCATCTGATATGGTGGATTGCCAATGATTGCGTCGAATTTCATTTGCTGATTGGTGCTTAAATTGGGATAGTTTTGTGGGTCGCTGATGGTGCTTGCGAGCTTCGCTTTGTACACAATTACTTGACTGTTGAGGTCGGGTATGGTGAGTATGTTTGGTCGTACATTGCTATCGAAGCCAACGAGAGTGCGGCGTGTTATGCTGGCTGCCATAGCAGTTTTGCAGACAGCAAAGATGTTATGCTCAACGATTTCCTTCCACATCGAGCACGATTCTTGGTCGGACAGCATGTCGAACAGACCTTGCGACTGACTGCTGCGCACCTTATATAAAGAATAAGCTACGTAAAGCGAGTAAAGACCAGTTTTTGAGCAGATGTCGAGTATCTGTGCGTTGGGGTTCATCAGCGTACGGTTGGTCACGCCTTCGTTGTAAACAAAGCGTGGCTGAGCAAGTGGCTTCGTAAACTTATCGTCAAAGAAGCAGTAGCCACCGAGTGTGTCAGAGAGATGACGATTTACGACATTCCATGGTGTGAGGATAGTCTCGCGATCGGGGTATGAGAAGTCGGAGAGGATGCTCGCAATCTCAGCAATGCGGTTGTCTGGGAGAAGTGTGTCGGCATGACGCAAGCGTGCAACAATAGCCTTGGCTGTTGCTACAAAGATGTCCTCGCGATAGAGATGCTTAAGGCGCTTGAAAAGTTGCATGGTGATACCACGTGGCATGAAATGACGCCACGACTCTGCATCGATGTTGCGCAAGAACGAGTCGATAGTCAATCCGTCAATATTATCAACCGTGCCATATATCATGATAGGGAAGCGAGTGGATATCTGGCTGAGTATGGCAATGGCACGCTGACGCGGTGTGAGGCGAGTTATACCTGCATTTTCTCTTGCCTGCGTGTTAGGTATGTCGTTCTGTTTCGTCGCATCATCAGCCGTTTTGTCTTTTGCTTTCTTCGTCTGTTTCTTGGCAGACTGTATGTCGTTATTCCTCTGACGACGTTCTTCAAGTACTGCATTAGCCATAGCTTCTGCCACCTCATCGAGGAGACGGAGGTCGTTTTTGCCGAGGTTGTTCAAGTCGGTATATAGACAGTCGCCGTGGAAACCATTGCGGATGAGGCTTGTAGAGTAAGAGGTGTTGATGTTTCGGATGAATGTATCCGTGTCCATTCGGTTGCGTTTGCCACCATCGATAACGATAGTAGGGCAGTAGTGCAGGAATTCAGTGAGCTTCTGCACACGTGCTTCGTGCTCAGTAGATGCAAGATTGTTGCTGATATATTGGTCGATGGCGGTGAGTGTTCGTGTCGGTGAGAAGTCGAATGTGTAACACTCTGCTTTTATGCCCTCGCGATATGGGCTTTGGCAGCGGAAGATTGTCTGGAAGTAATGAGCGCAACCAGTGTCGGCAGAGCCAGCGAGCATGAATACGGCAGTCCATTCTGGTATAGAGACACCAGTAGTGAGTCGTCCGCACGATAATGTTATTGTGCGTTCATTAGTGCTGATAGCGGTTCTTACCTCTCAAGAGGAGATGTTTGAGAAGAAACACTATCACCGGCAACGTTTACAACCTTATAGTTACGGAACGGATTATCTGCAGTTGGCTCAGCGAGTATCTGTGCAAGACAATGAGCCGCGTTGACACCAGGCACATACCAAAGGGTATGGCATAACGATTGGCCCATCGCTTCATCGGCGAATGGATACAGCGGAGCGGTTGCGAGAAGGTTTACGAATTTTCTTATGTCGGCTTCGTGCACAAAGCACATCTGCGCCTCGTCAACACGAAAGAACTCGGAAAAGTTAAAGCCTTCGTTGTCTGTAAGGAAATAAGGTGCGAAGGTGTTGCGCAGATTATAAGTGACAATGTTCATACGTGCCATATTTGCATACGGGTTGGCTGCACCGCTGTTAGAGATATCCCACTGCTCCTTTGCACGTTGCTCCATGCAATAGTCCCAGTTGTACACGTCTGTGGTGTCGAAGTTTTGGCGGATGCTGTAGGGTGTGCCCGAGAGATAGAGCGTGCGCAGACTACGGCGCTTCTGTAGTTCGGCGATAACGTCGTTGCCAAGGCGTGTTGTGATACCTCGTGTGCTTCGTCAACAATAAGAAAATCCCACTTTGCAGAGAATACATCATCGTTCTTCACAATACCTTTCTGCTGGTTCACGCGCTTTGAAGAGCGTAAGTCCTGCATTGATGCGAAATAGACGTAGTGGGTTGCAGGGTCTTTGGCTATGTCTTCAAGTTCGGCAAACGACGCTCCGCGACGTTTGCGTTCCTCTTCGGGCATAGCAGATGTTGTTTTGCTGCCGTACAGCCAGCCTTCAAGCTGCAGTTTCTCAATAGAGTCAAACCACTCTTGTCGCACAGCAGGGCGATGAGTGAGCACGAGTGTGCGTCTGTACCCAAGACGATGTGCTGCTTCGATGGCGCAAAGCGTTTTACCGAAGCGCATCTTTGCATTCCAAAGTACCTTACGTGAGCGTTTTAGTGTCGTCACGGTGAAGTTGATAGCTTCTTCTTGTTCGGTTCGGAATACTATGTTTTCTGTTGATATCATTCTTGTTTTGTATTTTAGTTGTGACTATTATAGTCGTAAGCCTATTTCATAATGTCTTTGTAAGTCATTTTCTTGCCACTCAGTGGTTCGGTATTGTGCCATTCCATGATTATGCGTAATGGTCGGAGTTGGGAACGTTGAAGTTCAGTCCATCCATTTGCCAAATGTTCCACGAAATGATTTCTGCAGCCTTCAATACGGCATCGCGGTGTGGGTGTCGATGCCAACGTTCGGTGTAGTATTCACAGAACGAAAGGAATAGTGACTCACGTGTAAGAAAGACGTTGTCGCCCTGACTGTCGAAGCCATATATCGACTGAAGTGCTTGGTAAGCTTTGCGTATCCATTGACGTTTGTTAGCCTTTGTCGGCTCGGAAGGGGTATTCTCGTTTATTATGCGAAACTTGCGGTCCAACATACCAATACGTTCGCTGATAGGAATTAGTCGACCAGTGGTGGCATCATAGCGCGAAATAAGATACGGCCCTTCTCCGCAAGTTATCTCCATGCGTCTTGCCCTCACGTACGACATCCATGAGCGTTTTGCCGGAAACACGATAGGTGGCTTGGATGTTAGCCATCTGTGTTCGCCTTCCTCGTTTATATATTCGGTATTGAATACATCTTTTCTGCCAAACCATTGTTCGTCGACGAGATTGTTCTGTGCATTACATATCCATGCAGGAGTGAACACTTCAGCACGCGACTTCGAGCGAGAAGTCTGCATGGATGGTTGCTTCTTTATACGTGGTTGTATAAGATCCGGGTGGCTACTGATTAACTCTGGAGTGATTTGTGCGTTAAACGCAAATGGGCTATTGTCGCCCATCTCGTCAGTGACGCAATAATCGTCAGTTGCCATGAAATATATGTGTTTTCATTGGGCAAACTGAGCGATTGGTCTTTTAGGAGCAGTTCGAGGAGTTGGATGTCGTTCCTCATTATGCGTTTTTAATCTTTATCTCGCAGTTCTCAAGCGATTCGATTATAGCAAGCGACTCTACACGCACACCTTGTTCGCGCAGATATTGTCCACCGTCCTGGAATGCTTTCTCGATAATGAATCCCATGCCCTCGAGTGTGGCTCCCGACTGCTTGCAGAGGTCGATGATACCCTTTGCTGCGTTGCCATAAGCAAGGAAATCGTCGATGAATATGACATGGTCATCGGGGCAAAGATAATCGCGTGAGATAACCACGTCGTAGTCGCGCTGCTTAGTGAACGAAGTGACCTTCGTGGCAAGCATATTGTCAAGCGTGTTAGGCTTTTTCTTCTTTGCAAATACTACGGGGAGGTTCATCAGAAATCCCATCATTATAGCTGGTGCAATGCCCGATGCCTCAATAGTAAGAATCTTGTTCACCTTTGTGCTTGCAAAGCGACGTATGAACTCTACGGCGATGTCCTTCATTAAGTTAGGATCCATCTGGTGATTAATGAATTTGTCTACTTTGAGGATGCCACCAGGGTAGCATTTGCCATCTTTCAGAATTCTGTCTATGAGTGCTTTCATTGTTATTGAGTTTTTATTTTTGTTTATCTAATTGATTATATTTAAATGTTTCAAAGTCGATGGTGTTATCGTATAGTATAACGAGCTATTTGCTCTCGCTACTCGTTGTAGAACCAATCCATGAATTTTCCAATCCAAGGAATCTGTATTCGGAACCAACGATATTCTGCAACTTGTTTGCACCGAAGTTTAAGATGAACTCTCGCATAGGGTTGCGTTTGAAAGGCAGACCGGCATCGAGGAAGTACATATGTGCAAAGCCTTGTTCGTGTGCATACTTCAGCGCAGACCATACCGTATATGAAGCAGGTAGAGCATCATAAAGCTCTTACGGAGTGAAGCCAACTGCCACATATAGGCGTTGCCGCCGAAAAAGAAGCATACGCAGGTGCCTATGACGCGATTTTTGTATTTAGTTGCGAATATCTTGCATTGCTTGCTTGTAGCTAAATGCTCGAAGAGTTTTGAATTACGCACCGTGCGACGAGGTTTTAGTCTGAAATAATGGCGCATGAGTTTCACTGCTTGTTGCAGCTCTTTGCTATCTGAGTTTACGATTTCGGCTTTCGCACCGCGTTGTTCGGCTATAGATAGCTTGTCGCGCAATTTCTGCGGTAGACGCTCGTAAGGGGATTTGGAGTGTAGCGAGTTGTGTATCTTTTGCCATTGTATAGGAAAATATCCATTCTCGCGCAGTTTGGCATATCCGAACATCTTACTACTCAAGTCGCTTATTTCAATAAAAAGGCATAGCTTATGAGTAAGTTCGTCGGTTATCGCCTTCACGAACAGCGAGAAAATTTCCTCTTTATTTTCCACTTCTGGTGCATAAACACCTTCGCCATATATGTGACAATGTGAATAAGCAAATGGGGGTAATAGCAAGTGGTGATAAGACACTACTGCCAAGAGATGTGCCACGATACGTCCTTGCCCGTCAATTGCTAATGCCATGTATGGTTTCTGTTTTGGCGTGACTTCAAGTATCTTGAATAGCTCCACGCTGTGAAAGAAATCATCGCATATAATGTCGGGCAAATCGGATGCTTTAGTAATCAGACTAACACTTACCTCTTCTTTCATGTGGCAAAAATAGCAAATCTTTTTTAAAAATCGACTCGTTTGCTGTGCTTTTTCTGCGAGTTTGTTTACTTTTGTAGCTACAACAGGAAAAGAACTTATGAAAATAGTAATGATAGGTGCTGGCAATGTGGCTACCAATATTGCCAAGACTCTTGCCAATATAGGTGAAACACCGGTGCAGATATGGAGCAGAACGCTTGCTTCTGCAGAAACACTTGCAAATGCTGTAGGTACTTGTGCAACAAGTGATTGGGACTCTGTGGTAAAAGATGCCGATGTATATATCGTGGCGGTTAAAGACGATGCTATGCTTAATGTGATAGATTTGCTTTGTGCTCATTGCAAGCATGGGGTTTTTGTTCATACCGCAGGCACAATGTCGATGAGTATGTTCACGGGTAAAGCGGAACATTATGGCGTGCTTTATCCGATGCAGACATTCTCGAAGCAAAAAGAGGTGGACTTCCGGACTGTTCCGTGTTTCGTTGAGGCTTCCGACAAACATACCTTGGACATAATAATGGAGTTGGCGCGACTTCTCTCTGATAATGTTCGAGAGCTTGCGGAGTCTGAACGCAAATGGCTTCATATAGCAGCAGTTTTCTCCTGCAACTTTGCCAATGTATGCAACGCTATGGCTGCGCAAATACTTGAACGTCACGGACTCAGCTTTGATGTAATGCTTCCACTTCTCGACGAAACGGTGGCAAAGCTTCACCGACTCCATCCAAGGGAAGCGCAGACCGGTCCGGCTTCAAGAGGAGATGTTGGAGTGGTGAGCAAGCATCTTGCTATGCTCGAAGACAACAAGGAACTGAGCGAGGTCTATAGCGTTCTGTCGAATTATATCTTGAAGAATAGAGAATAGGCACTTTGTGTTTAACTATTTAGGTTAGAAGAATGATTGATTACGATTTGAAAAAGATACGTGCTATAATATTTGATGTAGACGGCGTGTTATCTTGCGATACTGTTACCGTCGATACTACGGGCGAACCTCTGCGTACTGCCAATCTGAAGGATGGCTATGCCATACAGTATGCTTGCAAGATTGGTCTGATTGTCTGCATCATTACGGGTGGAAATACCGAGGCCGTGCGCAAACGTTATGAAATGCTCGGCGTGAAGGAACTGTATATGGGTTGTAGCGTGAAGGTGAAAACCTATAAAGAATTCAAGGCTAAATATTCACTATCTGATGATGAGATTATATACGTCGGCGATGATATTCCTGATTACAAGGTGATGTCGCTTGTAGGTTGTCCTTGCTGCCCGGCGGACGCAAGTGTGGAAATAAGGTCGGTAAGCAAGTATATCAGTCAGCGTCGCGGCGGTTGCGGAGTGGGACGTGATATCATAGAGCAAGTACTTAAAGCACAAGAAAAATGGATGGCAGACAATAGAGCTTTCGGTTGGTAAAACCAGTGCTCTTTATCACATAAAGTTATAGTCGAAGCCTTTACTTGCGTCTGCTGCATTCTGGACATTCGCCCTTAATGATAAATGACAAGGAGTTGGCTTTGAACCCATCGGTAGGTCAACATGCTCCACAGGAATGTCGTTCAAGCAAAAGGTGCGTGTGCATTTCTCGCAATAGAAATGAGCATGGCCGGCAGTATGGTCGTGCGAGTCGTGATGGGAGCAAAGTTCGTAGTTGAGTGCGCCTTTTCCGTCTTCGAAGGCATGGACAATGTCATGTTCGAGAAAGAGTGTCAGCACGCGGAAGATGCTCGACTTATCCATAGGCAGCAATATTGCCTCCATTGTCGAAAGACTCATGGGGCGATGCTCGTTGTGCAGCGTTTTCAAAATGAGGATGCGGTTAGCTGTTGGGCGCACGCCCTTTTGCTTCAGCATTTCTTCGGCTTTATTACTATCTATACTATTCATGTTTGGATATTGCGAAACGAAATATTCTTATTATTAAGACGCAAAGTTACAATGAAAAGATGTAAATGTAGCAATTAATCATAATTTATTTGTAGGATAGAAATAATTGTTATACATTTGTTTGTAAAATAACAACTTTTAAACTGAAAACGATGGATTTGTCTTTAATCCCTCTAAATATAAAAGGCTGTGGGCTGCGTCCTTTTGTTATAGCTGGTCCATGTTCGGCAGAGACAGAAGAACAAGTTATGTCTACTGCCCGACAACTCGCTTCGCTTGGTTGTAACGTGTATCGTGCTGGTGTTTGGAAACCCCGTACCAAACCAGGCGGTTTCGAAGGACACGGCGAGAAAGCATTGCCGTGGCTGAAGCGTGTGAAGGAAGAAACAGGAATGTCTGTGGCTACAGAGGTTGCTACCCCCGAGCATGTAGAACTTGTGTTAGAATATGGTATCGACATTATTTGGATAGGAGCACGTACCTCTGCCAATCCCTTCGCTATGCAGGCACTTGCCGATTCGCTTAGTGGTGTAGATATTCCCGTACTTGTGAAGAATCCAATAAATCCAGACCTCGAATTGTGGATTGGAGCGATGGAACGTCTCAATCAGGCAGGCATCAAGCGCTTGGCTGCCATTCATCGTGGCTTCTCGAGTTACGACAACAAGATATATCGCAATGCTCCGATGTGGCAGATACCTATAGAGTTGCGCCGCCGCATACCGGAGTTGCCGATAATCTGCGACCCCAGTCATATTGGTGGTCGACGTAACCTGATAGCTCCACTTAGTCAGCAGGCTATGGATCTTGGTTTCGATGGCTTGATTGTGGAGACGCATTGCTCTCCGAACGAAGCGTGGAGCGATGCAGCACAACAGGTTACGCCCGACGAACTCTATAATATATTGTCGCAACTTACAATTCGCGACGGACATATTGACATAGAAGGCATACACGGCTTGCGTGAGCAGATAGATGCTCTCGACAACAATCTTGTTGAACTTCTCTCCAATCGTATGAACATCTGTCGCAAGATAGGCTGCTATAAAAAAGAGCATAATATGACAGTTCTGCAGGCTAATCGATACAAAGAGATAATAGACAAGCGTGGAGCACAAGGCGAACTGTTCGGTATGGACTCGGAGTTTGTCAAGCATATATTCGAACTCGTTCATGAGGAGTCGGTACGTCAACAGATGGAAGTAATCAATAAGCAATAGTACACAAAGATGAAGATTATATTATCAAGCAATTCGCCACGACGCAGAGAGCTTCTTGCTGGTCTTGGCATCGATTTTGAAGTGAAAGTAATAGAAGGTGTTGATGAGTCGTATCCCGATACACTACCGTCAAAGGATGTTGCAGAGTATATAGCGCGTGAGAAGGCTGCTGCGTATGAAGTGGCTGACGACGAACTCGTGATAACTGCCGACACGGTTGTGATTGTTGGTGACGACATCCTCGGCAAGCCGCATGATGCAGCAGAGGCACACGCCATGTTGCGCAAGATAAGCGGACGCACTCATCATGTCGTTACCGGCGTTTGTATGAAGACCAAGCAGGAGCAGCACAGCTTCTCGGTTATGACTGGAGTTACGTTCAAGGAGCTGACAGATGCCGAGATCGATTATTACATTGAGCACTATAAGCCATTCGACAAGGCAGGAGCCTACGGCATTCAGGAATGGATAGGATATATCGGTGTTACCGGATTGGACGGCAGTTATTATAATGTTATGGGTTTCCCCGTTCAACGCGTGTATGCAGAATTGACAAATCGATTTAAGATTGTTCAATATTAGTGAAATGTTTCGACTATTTAATATATTTTAGTCTATATATTTCGCCTCTGTTTTATTATTTCTGTAATTTTGCGCTTAATTTATGGTGCGGCTGTAATGGTCGTGCAAGATTTAACGAGTAAATATTAAACATAAACTATTATGTCAGAATCAATAGATATCCGCCAGCTTAACGCTCGGATAGAACAGCAAAGCAGTTTTGTCACCAACTTGGTGACTGGTATGAACCAAGTGATTGTTGGACAAAAACACCTCATCGAGTCGTTGCTTATCTCGCTTCTTAGCGATGGTCACATCCTTCTGGAGGGTGTGCCTGGTTTGGCAAAGACTCTCGCCATAAAGACTCTCTCTCAGCTTATCGATGCCGACTACAGCCGCATTCAGTTTACCCCTGACTTGTTGCCTGCCGATGTTGTCGGTACGCTTATCTATTCGCAGAAAGACGAGAACTTCCAGGTGAAGAAGGGTCCGGTTTTTGCAAACTTCGTACTTGCCGACGAGATTAACCGTGCGCCGGCTAAGGTTCAGAGTGCCTTGCTTGAAGCTATGCAGGAGCATCAGGTAACAATCGGTGAACAGACATTCAAACTTCCGAATCCGTTCCTCGTGATGGCTACGCAGAACCCTATTGAGCAGGAGGGTACATATCAGTTGCCTGAGGCTCAAGTAGACCGTTTTATGCTTAAAGTGGTTATCGGCTATCCTACACTTGAGGAGGAGAAGCTCATTATCCGTGAGAACTTGCGTGGTGAGGAGAAGAAGGTGTTGCCCGTAACTACTGCTGAGGAGATATTGAAGGCTCGTGAGGTAGTTGAAGAGGTATATATTGACGAGAAAATAGAACAGTATATTGCTGACATCGTCTTCGCTTCACGTTACCCCGAGAAGTATGGCTTGGGCGAACTGAAAGATATGATTACCTTCGGTGGCTCGCCACGTGCAAGTATCTCGCTTGCAAAGGCAGCGCGTGCCTATGCTTTCATCAAGCGTCGCGGCTACGTAGTGCCAGAGGATGTGCGTGCCGTTGCACAGACGTGCTGCACCATCGCATAGGTCTCTCATACGAGGCTGAAGCAAGCAACATCACAAGTGAGGAGATCGTATCTAAGATAATAAATAAGGTAGAGGTGCCTTAAACATAAGACAATGGAAACGTCAGAGATACTTAAAAAGGTTCGCAAGATAGAAATCAAGACGAAGGGTCTGAGCCAGAACATATTCGCAGGCAAGTACATTCTGCCTTTAAGGGTAGGGGTATGGCGTTTGCCGAGGTTCGCGAGTATCAGTTGGCGATGACGTTCGCGACATAGACTGGAATGTCACAGCACGTTTCCGCAAGCCTTACGTGAAAGTGTTTGAGGAGGAACGCGAACTCACCGTTATGTTGTTGATTGATGTCTCGGGTTCGCTCGACTTCGGCACACGCAAGTGTATGAAGTCGGTGATGGCTACCGAGATTGCTGCTACCATCGCCTTCAGTGCCATGCAGAACAACGACAAGATTGGTGTGGTGTTCTTCTCCGATCGTATAGAGAAGTATATTCCGCCAAAGAAGGGACGTAAGCACATCCTGTATATTATACGAGAGATGCTCGACTTTCACCCACAAAGTACCAAGACAGACATAGGCGAGGCGGTGGCTTACTTCACACGTATGATGAAGCGTCGCACAACAGCGTTCGTAATCAGCGACTTCTACGACAACAAGGACTTCATAAAGCAGTTTCAGATAGCCAACAGCAAGCACGACCTTATGGCTGTGCAGGTGTACGACCGATGGGCAAAGCAACTGCCTGACGTAGGACTTATGAAGGTGCAGGATGCAGAAACGGGTAGTGAGATGTATATCGATACCTCAAGCAAGAAAGTGCGTGCTGCTCATGCACGCTATTGGAAGGAGCGTGAGGCAATACTTCGTGAGACATTCTCTCAGGCAAACGTCGACTGGATGTCTGTGGCTACCGATGAGGATTTCGTGAAAGCGATGATGACTTTGTTCTCATCAAGAAACAGTTAAGCAATGAAAAGATTAATAACTCTTATATTGTTCGTGTCATCACTCACGATGGCTGCCGCCCAGCAGGTAGGTGTTGAGGCTAAGATCGATTCTGTGGCGATAATGATTGGCGAACAGGCACATCTTCAACTGACCATCACAGCTCGCCAGGGTGCAAAGATAGTGTATCCGCACTACAAGCGTTCGCAATATCTCGTGCCAGGCGTTGAGGTGCTGGATGATACGAAGGGTGATACGGCAGTTGTCGATGGTTATTGGAGTGTGAAAAAGATACTCACACTTACGAGCTTCGATGAGCAATTGTATGCTATACCAGGCATCACTGTAAAAGTAGACGGCAAGAGCTACAAGTCGAACCCCGTAGCACTTAAGGTAATCACTTGCGATGTTGATACTCTCAATATGGATAAGTTCTTTCCACCGAAGTCTGTACAGGACAATCCGTTCCTTTGGGCAGAGTGGATGCCGCTTATTTGGATGGCGCTTATTGTGTTGTTACTTATTGCGTTAGGCTCATGGGTTATAGTACGTCTGAAGCAGAACAAACCGATTATTGCCCGCATACGTATCGTGAAGAAAGTGCCGCCACACAAGAAGGCATTGGACGAGATGAACCGCTTGAAGGGCGAGTCGCATACAGCCGATTACGACCAGAAGGCTTACTATACGCAGCTTACAGACACCTTGCGCCAGTATATACGCGAGCGTTTTGGTTTCAACGCTATGGAGATGACCTCTTCGGAGATTCTTGAAAACCTGCGTAGTGCCGGCGACGAGAAAATGCTTGCAGAGCTAAGCGAGTTGTTCATGACTGCCGACCTTGTGAAGTTTGCGAAATATTCGGCACTTCTCAACGAGAAAGACATGAATCTTCTGAACGCCATCAACTTTATAGACCAGACCAAGCGTGAGGATGCTCCTACAGAAGAGCGTATAGAGCCGACACTTAGTGAGGAAGAGGTGCGTACACGCAAGACACGCGTCATGCTTAATGTGCTTCTTTGCGCTATTGCTGTCGCTATCGTCGGACTTGCAGGTTATGTGATTTATCGTGTGTGGTTGCTCCTTATGTAGAGTCTAACGATACGTAACGAAAGTAATATACAACAATGGAATTTGTAAATAAAGAATACTTTATACTGCTCACGTTGCTGATACCTTATATAATATGGTATTGGCGCAATCGTAAGCATAGCGAACCTACGATGCGTGTCAGCACAGTGGTGGCTTACTACAAGGCACCTAAAAGTTGGCGACAGCGCATCGTACATACACCGATGTTTTTGCGTTGCCTTGCTTTTGTGATGATTGTGTGCGTTATGGCACGTCCTCAGACACGCAACTCTTGGGACAATAAGTCGGTAGAAGGCATCGACATCATGCTTGCTATGGACGTGTCGACATCTATGCTGGCAGAAGACCTTAAACCCAATCGCCTTGAGGCTGCTAAGAACGTAGCTGCAGAGTTTGTGGCAGGTCGTCCGAATGATAACATCGGTCTAACAATCTTTGCAGGTGAGTCGTTCACCCAGTGTCCAATGACTACTGATCATGCTTCGCTTCTCAATCTGCTTGGTTCTGTTCGCACCGACATTGCCGCACGTGGCATCATTTCAGATGGTACTGCCATTGGTATGGGACTTGCAAACGCCGTGTCGCGATTGAAGGAATCGAAGGCAAAGAGCAAAGTGGTCATCCTGCTTACAGACGGCAGTAACAACATGGGCGACATCTCGCCAATGACGAGTGCGGAGATAGCGCACAGTCTTGGTGTACGTGTATACACCATTGCTGTAGGAACTAACAAGGTGGCACCTTATCCCGTGCCAGTAGCTGGAGGCATTCAGTATGTGAATATGCCGGTAGAGATAGACACGAAGACTCTGAGCGAGATAGCACAGATAACGAATGCCAACTCTTATCGTGCTACCAACAACCGCGAACTGTCGCAAATATATAAGGACATCGACAAACTCGAGAAGACAAAGATGGACGTGAAACGCTTCTCCAAGCACTACGAGGCTTATCAGCCATTTGCCATCGTAGCATTGTTCCTGCTTGTGGCAGAGTTTCTGCTGCGCTTTACTGTTCTTCGCCGGATACCTTAAGGTTCTTTGTTGGCGTAGCCTTTGGTTTTTGCCCATATTAAAACTCAAAATTCAAAGTTAAGAAAATGTTCAGATTTGAGAGCCCCCAATATTTATGGTTGCTATGGCTTGTAGTAGTGCTCGTAGCGGTCAGATACTATAGCCTATGGCGCAGGCAGAAGAAGATAATGCGCATTGGCGACAAAGATCTTGTGCGTCAGCTTATGCCCGACGCTTCGACCATGCGTCGCCGTGTTAAGTTTTGGCTTACGATGGCAGCTGTAGCTGTGCTTGTGGTTGTTATTGCTCGTCCGCAGATGGGCTCCAAGATAAGCAACGAGAAGCGCAACGGAATAGAGACAATCATTTGTCTCGATATTAGTAATTCGATGTTGGCACAGGACGTAGCACCTTCGCGCTTGGATAAGAGCAAGATGCTTGTAGAGAATCTTGTTGACAACTTCACTAACGATAAGATTGGTCTTGTGGTATTTGCTGGCGATGCTTTTGTTCAGCTGCCAATCACGAGTGACTATGTTTCAGCAAAGATGTTCCTTCATGGCATAAGTCCGGCACTCATCTCTACTCAGGGTACCGACATTGCACGCGCTCTTTCCGTGGCATCAAGCAGTTTTACTCAGCAGCAGGGTGTAGGCAAGGCTATTATACTCATCACTGATGGCGAAGACCATGAAGGCGGAGCATTGGAGGCAGCAAAGGAAGCGCGTAAGAAAGGCATCAATGTATTCATTCTCGGCATAGGTAGCACAAAGGGCTCTCCAATCCCCGTTGGGGGTGGTGAGTATATCCGAGATAACACCGGTAACATCGTTATGTCGGCTCTCAACGAGGACATGTGTCGTGATATAGCCCGTGCCGGTAGTGGCACATACATCCATGTAGACAACACCAACGACGCTCAAGAGGAACTGAACGACGAGCTTTCGAAGCTCCAGAAGGGTGAGACTGAGAGCGTAATCTACAGCGAGTACGCCGAGCAGTTCCAGTCGTTCTGCATAGTGTTGCTCGTTCTGCTGATAGTGGAGGCGTGCATCATGGAGAAGAAGAATCCGTTGTTCAAACATTTTAGACTATTCAAGAAATAAACGATATTCAACATGAAGAAGTTTTTAGTTCTTTCAATCTTGATGATTCAGGCATTGGTAGGCTTTGCGCAGACCGACCGCCAGCACATACGCTACGGCAACCGTTGGTTCAAGCAGGACAACTATGTAAAGGCAGAGGCAGAATACCGCAAGGCAGTAGACAAGAATCCGTCCAATCCGCAAGCGCTCTACAACCTCGGTTGCGCATTGCTCATGCAGAAGAAAGACTCGGCAGCCATCCAACAGTTTGAGCATGCTGGCAAGATAGAGACCGACCCGAAGCGTAAGGCTATGGCATACCACAACATCGGATGGATATGCCAGTCGTTGAAGATGTACGGCGAGGCTGCGGAGGCATACAAGGAGAGTCTGCGCAACAACCCGTCTGACAACGAGACCCGCTACAACCTTGCGCTCTGCATGCGCCAGCAGAAAAAGAACAAGCAGGACAAGGACAAGCAACAGCAAAAGAAGCAGCAGAACAAGGGCGAGAACAAGAGCAAGGAAAAGAAAGAACAAGACAAGAACCAAAAGCAACAGCAGCAGAAGCAGCAGGAAAAGATGAGCAAGGAGAACGCCGAGCAGATGCTTAACGCCGCCATGCAGCAGGAGCAGCAGACACAGCAACGCATAAAGGACGCCATGCGTCAGAACAGATCGCGCAAGTTGCAGAAAAACTGGTAGACCAAATAAAAATACATCATTCAGAATGAATAAGAAGATAACCACACTATTACTGACATGTTTTGCGTATGTACTCTCGGTATGTGCGCAAAACATTTCTGTTTCTGCCCCTGCACACGTTGCTACTGGCGAGAACTTCCGTGTGTCGTACACTATAGCTAATGTGTCGGTAGACGAGTTCCGTTCGGCTTCCATCCCTTCCGGTCTGGAAGTGATAGCTGGTCCGTACACATCGCAGCAGTCGAGCTATCAGATTGTGAACGGACATACCAGCCGCTCGTCGTCGATAACCTATACCTACACGCTCTATGCGGAGAAAGCTGGCTCATACACCATAGGTGCAGCACACGCCAAGGCAGGCGGCAAGACAATCGCCTCGCGGCCATTCCGCATACAGGTGTCGGGCGCCACACGCAACAACGGTTCGTCGGCTCCCAATATGCACGATGACGCCGTTTCGCCGTCGCACAGTTCGGGTGGCAGAATATCTTCGGAAGACCTCTTCGTGAAGGTGACTGCCAACAAGAAACACGTACACGAGCAAGAACCTATTTTGCTTACGTATAAGGTGTACACTCTCGTTGACCTTACTTCGCTTGATGGTAAGATGCCCGACTTGAAAGGCTTCCATACTCAGGAAATACCATTGCCACAGCAGAAGAGTTTTCACATTGAGAAGCTGAACGGCAGAAACTATCGTTGTGTAACGTGGAGCCAGTATGTTATGTATCCGCAGATGACGGGCAAGATGACGATACCGAGCCTTACGTTCAAGGGCGTTGTGGTTATGCAAAACCGCAATGTAGACCCGTTTGAGGCGTTCTTCAACGGTGGGTCTGGATACATAGAAGTAAAGCGCAATATCGTAGCACCAGCTATTGATATACAGGTAGACCCACTGCCGCAGAAGCCAGCCGACTTCTCGGGTGGTGTAGGTCGCTTTTCAATATCTTCGCAGCTGTTGAATAACACAGTGAAGGCAGGCGCACCAGTTACGTTGCGTGTAGTGGTAGGTGGCAACGGCAACCTGAAGCTCATCAAGCAGCCCGTGGTTACCTTTCCGAAGGACTTCGACAAGTACGACCCGAAGGTGACCGACAAGACAAAACTCACAACCAACGGATTGGAAGGCAATATGGTGTACGACTTCCTCGTTGTGCCTCGCAATCAGGGTAACTACACCATCCCTGCTGTGTCGCTTACTTATTACGACACATCGAGCAACATGTATAAGACAGTGAAGACTGCGCCGCTTACCATTAAGGTGGAGCCAGGCGACGGCAAGGGCACTTCTGTTACCGATTATTCGGCTGTTCAGCAGACTGATATTAAGCCGATAAAGCAGGGCGGTTATGATACAATTGACACCGAGAAACTATTCTTTGGTTCTACTTCATTCTTATTATGCTATTTCTGCCATTTGTTTTGTTTGTAGCTCTTGTGGCTATTTTCCACAAGAAGGCGGTAGAGAACGCTGATATCGTGGGTAAACGTGGTAAACGCGCCAACAAGGTGGCTACCAAGCGTCTTAAAACTGCCTATAAGTTGCTCACCGCTGGCAAGCAGAACGAGTTCTATGATGAGGTATTGCGTGCACTTTGGGGCTATGTAGGCGACAAACTGAACATGCCTGTAGAGCAACTCTCACGCGAAAATATAAGTGATCAACTTGCTGCACACAATATCAATGCAGAGATAATAGAAAAGTTCATCTCTGCTCTTGATGAGTGTGAGTACGAACGTTATGCCCCAGGTAGTGCCGAGGGCAATATGACTAAGACATACGATAGTGCAATGATAGCTATTACGGAGATTGATGGTGTCTTGCGTGACAAGATGGTGAAGAGAAATAGTGGTGGTACGGTGAGAATAATCTTGCTGTTTGTGGTTTTGTGTTTTAGTGGCTTTGTAAATGCTTCTGTAGACACCGCAAAGTCTCAACAGGGCGATAGCAGTGAAACTGCCGCAGCTGCTTATGTAAAGGGTGATTATCAGCAAGCTGCAGAGTGCTATACCAAACTGCTGAAGGTAGGGGAGAGCGCAGAACTCTATTATAACCTCGGCAACTGTGAGTATCGTTTGGGTAATATCACACAGTCGATAATTGCCTACGAACGTGCTTTGCGCCTTAATCCAGGCGATAGCTATACTCGTTACAATCTTCAGTTTCTTCGTGGTAAGACCATCGACAAAGTAGTGCCTGTTGATGAGATGTTCTTCGTTACGTGGTATCACTCGCTGCAGAATCTTATGAGCATTGATGCTTGGGCTATCCTCGCTGTTTCAGCCTTTGTGCTTGCTCTCATTCTGATATTGGCATATCTCTTCTGCAGTAATATTCTTCTGCGTAAGATTGGCTTCTTCGGAGCACTTGTCGGACTTCTGATTTTTGTGTTAGGACTCCTATTCGCTTATCAGCGCAAGGTTGCCCTTTCAGAACATAACATCGCCATAGTTCTTACGCCAACGCTCAATGTAAAGGCAACGCTGCGGAGAGTAGTCAGATGCCTTCGTTATCCATGAGGGCACACGTCTCACCATTACCGATAGTTCGATGAATGCTTGGTATGGTGTACGCCTTGATGACGGCAAAGAAGGCTGGTTGCCAAAGAACTCAGTAGAAGTAA
>ENA-OQHY01000103-OQHY01000103.1-human-gut-metagenome-genome-assembly--contig:-NODE-103-length-46306-cov-2.546569_pt1 | contig 46306 bp, 70 predicted proteins | sample MGYA00242570_ERZ504733 | MGnify/ENA primary metagenome ERZ504733 (study PRJEB26092, sample SAMD00036219) | human gut metagenome | host: Homo sapiens | study: EMG produced TPA metagenomics assembly of... | reverse complement strand
GTGATCTTACGGATGTCAGCCCAGGCTGAAGGACTGGAAACCACCGGAGTCGGTCAGGATCGGGCCTTTCCACTGCATGAAGTCATGCAAATCGCCGTGCAGCTTCATGATCTCCTGACCAGGACGCAGCCACAGGTGGAAGGTATTGCCGAGGATAATCTGTGCGCCAGTGGCTTCCACTTCTTCCGGCGTCATCCCTTTTACGGTGCCGTAGGTGCCCACAGGCATAAACGCGGGGGTTTCCACCACGCCGCGATCAAACACCAGGCGGCCGCGACGTGCGCGACCATCGGTGGTATCGAGTTCAAATTTCATTTTTCTCCGACGTCAGAAAAACAGTCCAACGTTGTAAAACGGTGCCGCGGACTTATTCCCCGACACGCTCATTCAAAGCCTGCGGATTGTACGTGATAAACATCGCGTCCCCGTAGCTAAAAAAGCGATATTTTTGTTCTACCGCAGACTTGTACGCCGCCATGGTGTGCTGATAACCCGCAAAAGCGGACACCAGCATAATCAGCGTTGATTCAGGCAGATGGAAGTTGGTTACCAGGCATCAATCACGTTGTACTGATAGCCCGGGTAGATAAAGATCTGCGTATCGCCAAAGAAAGGCTCAATCAGGTCATTTTTGGCGGCCTGCGCGGCGCTCTCAAGGGAGCGTACCGACGTGGTGCCCACTGCCACAACGCGGTTACCGCGTGCTTTGGCGGCCAGAACAGCATCCACCACCTCTTGCGCACTTCGGCATATTCGGAGTGCATGATGTGGTCTTCGATGCTGTCCACGCGCACCGGCTGGAACGTACCCGCACCGACATGCAGGGTCACGAAGGCCATCTCGATGCCTTTCGCGCGCAATTTTTCCAGCAGCGGTTCATCAAAATGCAGGCCCGCCGTCGGCGCGGCGACCGCGCCAGGTTTCTGGCTGTAAACGGTCTGGTACAGCTCGCGGTCAGCCTCTTCGTCCGGGCGCTCGATGTAAGGGGGCAGCGGCATATGGCCGATCGCATTCAGAATGTCGAGCACCGTGCGCTCGTCATTGAACGCCACCTCAAACAGCGCATCGTGACGCGCGGTCATGGTTGCACGGATGCTCTCATCATCGCCAAGCAGCAGCTCTGCACCCGGCTTCGGCGCTTTAGAGGCGCGAATATGTGCCAGAATACGTTTATCATCAAGCATACGTTCGACCAGCACTTCAATCTTGCCGCCGCTGGCTTTACGGCCAAACAGACGCGCCGGGATCACGCGGGTATTGTTAAAGACCAGCAGATCGCCAGGGTTGAGCTTGTCGAGCAAATCGGTGAAAGTACCGTGCGTCAGCTCGCCCGTCGGCCCATCCAGTGACAGCAAACGACAGCTACTGCGCTCAGGCATTGGGTAGTGAGCAATCAGGGATTCAGGTAGTTCAAAGGAGAAATCGGCGACGCGCATGACGTATACTCGTGACTTAAAAACAGGCGGCATAGTCTAGTGCTCACACCCTTTTGCTGCAACAACTAGCCGCCCCTGGACAAATAAAACGCATGAATTTTCTCGCTCACCTGCATCTTGCTCATCTCGCTGACAGCTCTCTTTCCGGCAATCTGCTGGCCGATTTCGTGCGCGGTAATCCCGCCGACGCGTACTCCGCAGAGGTTGTCGACGGGATTTTTATGCATCGCCGTATCGACGTGCTGACCGATAACCTGCCGGAAGTCCAGGAAGCCAAAGCGTGGTTCCGCCCTGAAACGCGGCGCGTCGCGCCAATCACGCTCGATGTAATGTGGGACCATTTCCTCTCGCGGCACTGGGAAACACTCTCTCCCGAGATGCCCCTTAACGCGTTCGTGCGTTATGCCCACCAGCAGGTGTCCATTATTTTGCCGGACTCGCCGCCGCGCTTTGTGAATCTGAATAACTATCTCTGGTCAGAACGCTGGCTTGAGCGCTATCGCGAGATGGACTTTATACAAAATGTGTTAAACGGGATGGCGAGTCGCCGACCGCGACTCGACGCGCTGCGCGATTCCTGGCATGACCTGGACGCCCACTACGAGGCGCTGGAGACACGGTTCTGGCAGTTCTACCCGCGTATGATGACCCAGGCGAAAAACAAACAGCTATAACAGAAATGCCATTGATAGGTGAAAGCTTGCTGAACGATTGTTAGCGCCTCTTTGTCTTATCAATGAACACTCTCTATACTGGGCGGCGTTGCGTTCCAAATAACCTTAGTATCTACAGGAGAATCACATGGTTCTGGTAACTCGTCCGGCTCCGGATTTTACAGCTGCAGCAGTTCTGGGCAACGGTGAAATCGTTGAAAACTTCAACTTCAAACAGCACACCAACGGTAAAGCGACCGTTCTGTTCTTCTGGCCAATGGACTTCACTTTCGTTTGCCCGTCTGAGCTGATCGCATTCGACAAACGTTACGAAGAATTCCAGAAGCGTGGCGTAGAAGTTGTAGGCGTCTCCTTCGACTCTGAATTTGTACACAACGCATGGCGTAACACCCCTGTCGACAAAGGCGGCATCGGTGCGGTGAAATACGCAATGGTTGCGGACATCAAACGCGAAATCCAGCAGGCTTACGGTATCGAACATCCGGACGCTGGCGTTGCACTGCGCGGTTCTTTCCTGATCGACGCAAACGGCATCGTTCGTCACCAGGTTGTTAACGATCTGCCACTGGGTCGTAACATCGACGAAATGCTGCGCATGGTTGACGCGCTGCAGTTCCACGAAGAGCACGGTGAAGTGTGCCCGGCTCAGTGGGAAAAAGGTAAAGAAGGTATGAACGCGTCTCCGGACGGCGTTGCTAAATACCTGTCTGAGAACGTATCCAGCCTGTAATCGGCACGGTTTACGGAAAAGGCCCGCATTAGCGGGCCTTTTTGTTTTGTACGATCTCACTTTCACACGTTAAAACGCGAAGCACGAGCACCCCAGCACGCCCCAGAATGCCTGGTCATCAGATACCGGGATATCCGATTGCCGCGCAATACCGTGCGCATGGCCATGCACTCCGCAGCTACCAATACACTGGTGCATCTGCACCACCGCCCCCACTTTGCTGGCTGCAGGCGGCGCAGAGCGGTAATGCCCCGGGACTTTCACGACCGGTGACCACGATGGCACAACCGGGATCGGCGGCGGTGACAGCGGACTGAAATGACCGGCGGCATACACGACCTTGCCATCCACAACGGTCAGCACCGATTCAATGCCCTTGATCTCCTCTTCCGTCACGCTGAAGTAATCTTTCGACAGCACCACCAGGTCCGCAAGCTGCCCTTCAACCAGACGGCCTTTTTTACCCTGCTCGCTGGAAAACCACGCGCTGCCTGCGGTCCACAGCTCCAGCGCTACCTCACGCGGCAGGCGGTTATTGTCGTCATACATCGCCAGGCCGCCGACGGTTCGCCCGGAGACCAGCCAGTAGAGCGCCGTCCACGGGTTATAGCTCGCCACACGGGTTGCGTCAGTACCTAACCCAACCGGCACGTCCAGTTCCAGCATTTTCGCCACCGGTGGCGTGTGTTTCACCGCCTCTTTGCCGTAGCGGTCGACGAAATATTCGCCCTGGAACGCCATACGGTGCTGCACAGCAATACCGCCCCCCAACGCTTTGACGCGCTCGATATTACGCTCGGTAATGGTCTCCGCATGGTCAAAGAACCAGTGCAGGCCGTTAAACGGAATCTCACGGTTCACCTTCTCAAAGACATCCAGCATCCGGCTGATGGATTCGTCATAGGTGGCATGCAGCCGGAACGGCCAGCGGTTTTCCACCAGGTGGCGCACCACGCGTTCCAGCTCGTCTTCCATCCCTTGCGGTAGATCCGGGCGCGGCTGGAGGAAATCTTCAAAATCCGCCGCCGAGAAGACCAGCATCTCTCCTGCCCCGTTCGCACGATAAAAGTCTGTGCCCTGCCCGGTTTGAGCATATCGGTCCCAGCGCTCAAAATCCTCCAGCTCCTGTTTAGGGCGCTGGGTGAAGAGGTTGTAGGCAATACGCACCGTCATCTGCTCTTTGGCGTGCAGTTCGGCAATCACCTCGTAATCTTCCGGGTAGTTCTGGAAGCCGCCGCCGGCATCAATGGCGCTGGTCAGCCCCAGACGGTTAAGCTCACGCATAAACTGGCGCGTGGAGTTAACCTGCAGCTCAATGGGGAGTTTCGGTCCTTTTGCCAGCGTGGCGTAGAGGATCATCGCGTTAGGTTTAGCGATCAGCAGCCCGGTCGGGTTGCCGTGGTTATCACGCACAATCTCCCCACCGGCGGGTTGGCGTCTCTTTGGTGTAGCCGACAGCTTTCAACGCGGCGCGGTTAAGCAGGGCGCGATCGTAGAGGTGCAGGACAAACACCGGCGTATCCGGTGCCGCCTCGTTAAGCTCTTCGATGGTCGCATCCGGCGTTCGGCGAACTGAAACTCACTCCAGCCGCCCACCACCCGAACCCACTGAGGTGAAGGTGTACGATCGGCCTGATCTTCAACATCCTTAGCGCATCCGCCAGCGACGGTACGCCTTCCCAGCGCAGCTCGAGGTTGTAGTTCAGCCCGCCGCGGATCAGGTGCAGGTGCGAATCGTTAAGCCCGGGGATCACCGTACTTCCCTTCAGATCGACAATCTGCGTTCCCTGCGTCGCATAGCTCATAATGCGATCGTGGTTGCCCGTCGCCAGGATCTTGCCGTTAGCAATAGCCACCGCTTCCGTGAGCGGGTTTTCGCGATCGAGGGTATGGATCTTACCTTTGGTTAAGATCAGTGTGGCAGTTTGAGACATAAAGTACTCCTTTCAGCCGAATCAGGCTTTTTTGAGCCATCCGGCAAACAGACGAGTCACGATGGGCATCCACAGCCAGACCACCAGCGCGACCACACAGGCATCGTTAATCAGATGCAGCAACAACGTACCTTTCAGGCCAGGAAGCAACGCACCGGTGACCAGCGGCACCAGTTGGTACTGGGGAAGATAACCAGCAGGGTAATGAGAAACTGTTTCCACTGTTTAGGCTTACGCACATGAGGCTCCGGTGGGGTAAACCAGAACGCCGCCTCGGTACGCACTTCGGTTTTATCGCCTTCCGCCAGCAGCGGTTCAATCTCTTTTACCAGCGCATTACGGGTATCGGACTGGGTCCACGCAGAAAGGTGTTCGAGGGTGTCGAAACGGATTATCACCGTCCACAGATGTTGTCCGTCGGTCGGGCGGATGACGTTCGCGCCAAGATGCCCCGGAAATTCCGCCGCGATGGGCATGATCTTACCCAGCCACTGTTCGTATCGCTCAGCCTGACCCGGCAGCAAGGTGTGGGTGATCACCAGCGTGACATGCGATGTGTGCGCCATAATAGTTTCCTGGTCATTAATGGGCGGGAGAACCCCGCCTGGAAGGTTTACGCTTTGCGTTCTGGCGCACCGTGAACGAGGGTGTAGGCATAGTCAACGCCCATGCCATAAGCACCGCTGTGCTCACGGACCAGGTCCATGACCGCGTCGTAAGTGCCTTTGCGAGACCAGTCGCGCTGATACTCAAGCAGCACCTGCTGCCAGGTCACAGGAACCGCGCCCGCTTGAACCATACGGTCAATCGCACGTTCATGGGCATCTACGGAGGTACCGCCGGAAGTATCGGTCACTACATAAACTTCAAACCCTTCATCCAGAGCCATCAGCGCCGGGAAGGTCAGGCAAACTTCGGTCCACAGGGCTGAGATGATAAGTTTCTTGCGGCCCGTTGCTTTCACTGCCGCAACAAACGCATCGTCTTCCCAGGAGTTCATAGAGGTACGTTCAATCGGTTTAACCGCCGGGTGAACCGCCAGCAATTCTGGCCAGATGTATCCGCTAAAGCTTTTTGTTTCGACAGAGGTGTAGATAACCGGAACATCAAAAATTTTGCCTGCTTTTGCCAGAGCCACCGTATTATTCTTTAATAACTGACGGTCAATATTTGCCACGCCAAAAGACATTTGCGGTTGGTGATCGATAAAAATCAGTACGGAATTGGACGGGTCAATCAGTTCACGAATAGACATAAAAGTACCTTTTAATCAATGTGTTAAAAGCCAACGTTTTGGTGTGCTATATGAGAAAGGGCCCTGACTGATAAAGCAATTTGAGTATAGCGAGAATTGATTGAGCGGATAGTAAAGATATTTGTCCCCTCTGTTGAAATTAACCGAACAACTTAGGGGAATTTTCAGCAACCGGGAAATAAACCGGTTGCTGATGACGATTAATTTCCGAACCAGACGGAGGCGGAAATGGCCGGTAGGGAGAGAATGCCTTCCTGAATCGTGCCTTTACCCTCTTTGCGTTGCCACGCCTTCACGTGCAGCAACGGAGAGTCATCCAGCACCACTTCACAGGCTTCTCCGCGGTTGATGGCGACCAGCACGCGTTGCTGGTTGTAGACGCGGGCAAACACCACCACGTTATCATGGGCATACACCACCTGACAGCACCGTAACGCAGCGCCTGGTTCTGTTTACGAAGCTTAGCCAGACGCTGGTACAGGCTGAGCAGCGCCTTGTCCTGCTTCGCCGGATCCCAGGGGAAGGTTTTGCGGCAGAAGGGATCGTTGTTCCCCTCCAGCCCCACCTCATCACCGTAGTAAATGCACGGCACGCCAGGCCAGGTGAAGAGCCAGGTAACGGCCAGCGGCAGGCGCGCCACATCCTTGCCAAGCAGGGATTTAAAACGTGCGGTATCGTGGCTGTCCAGCTGGTTAAACATCCGCAACTGCTGCTGATGCGACAGGCTGGCGCGGTAGTTATCCATCCATGCCATACAGGTTTCGGCGTCGATATGCTGCGGATCGTAGGAGATATCGGTGTTCGCCAGAAATCCCCATAGCGGGAAGGTAAAACCGCGGTAGTTCATGGCCGAATCTTCTGCATCGGCTTGCAGCCACTGGCGTGCATCGCCAAAATGCTCGCCAAAGACAAAGGCCTCCGGCTGTGCGGCTTTCGCTGAGCGGGTGATACCTGCAACGTGCTGAAGGTTATTACGCGCTCCGCCCGCTTCACCCAGCATATGCACCACGTCAAGACGCCAGCGTCCATGTTCCATGGTGCCTTAAGCCAGTGGCGGACAACGCTGTCTTCACCGCCGTAGATTTCGTTGACCAGAGAAGGCGACTGGAAATCCAGCTTCGGCAGGCTTGGGTAGCCCAGCCAGTCCAGCGCGTAGCCCTCTTCATTAAAGCTGTACCAGTCACGCTGCGGCGAATCCGGGTTATGGCATGCCCCGCTCATCGACTGGTTATGACGGTCAAACCACGCGTGCGAATCCCCGCTGTGGTTGAACACGCCGTCCAGAATCAGGCGCATCCCTTCGTTTTTAGTGTTCTGTCGCAGGCGCAGCAGCGCGGCATCGCCGCCAAACTGCTCATCAACATGACGATAATCTTCGGTGTCGTATTTATGCACGCTTGGGGCTTTAAACACCGGGTTAAGGTACAGCGCCGTCACGCCCAGTTTTTCAGGTACGGGAGTTTTTCGCTGATCCCGTCGAGATCGCCACCGTAAAACGTCGAGCCACCCGCCTGCGCGGTCAGCGGTTCATCCCATGCTTTGAGGATAATGTCGTGACCTGCTGCGTGGTGGTAATAAACCTTGTCCTGGTCTGCAGTGCGCTTTTCGCTGCGGGCAAAGCGGTCCGGGAAAATCTGGTAAAACACCTGATCGTTAACCCATTGCGGGCCATTGTCCGGGTAATCGACGGCAAACTGCTCCAGCCGGGCCGGCGGAAAACGGCTAAACCCTGCGGGGTAAACCACAGCTGGCGGTTATTCCACAGCAGTTTAAAACTGTAGCGACGACGCGGCTGTCCACGGGTTAAATCGATGTTTGCCCGCCACGCCGTGATCCCGGGCTGCGGCTGGCTGCGCTGCTTATGCATTTTCAGCGCGGTCTCTTCGTTATCAATTTCGGCGCGTAGCGTCACGCGTTCAGGCTGATTTTCCCCCGCCAGCCAGAGCGTAATCACAAGGTTGTCTTTGTTTTGCTTAACAAATGGGGCAACCGGAAGGTGCCAGGCGTTTAACATCACGAATCCCCTTTGATGAAATTGACGTCACCTTGCCACAGGGTGGTTAAGGTTAGCTCATCATGACGAGGTTTATTGAGGGAGGAGGACGGGGGAGGAGGCATCAGCGTGAGCGGATGCCTCCTTCCAGTCCCTCTGCGGGGAGAGGGAAGATTACTGTGCCTGCGCCAGCTGACGGTCTCGGCGGCATTTAAACATCCAGCCCAGCAGCAGCAGGACGATCCACGCGCAGCCCACGTAAAGGGAGATACGGGTATCCGGATGATAGCCAATCAGGGCGATGATAAAGACCAGGAAGACAAGACCGACAGCGGTTGTCACCACCCCACCCGGCACTTTGAACTTCAGCGCTTTCGCCTCTTCCGGTGACAGACGGCGACGGAACGCAATCTGCGACAACAGGATCATGATCCACACCCACACGGTCGCGAAGGTCGCCAGCGACGCAATCACCAGGAACACATTCTCCGGCATGATGTAGTTCAGGTAGACCGACAGCAGCAGGGCTACGGTCATTACCATTACCGTCACCCACGGCGTGCCGCGACGAGAGGTTTTGGCAAACACCTTAGGCGCACTGCCCTGCTCCGCCATTCCGTGCAGCATGCGGCCCACGCCAAAGACGTCACTGTTGATTGCCGAAAGCGAGGCGGTCAGCACCACAAAGTTCAGGATGCTGGCGGCAAACGCGATGCCCATATGCTGGAAAGTCAGCACAAACGGGCTGCCGTTTGTGCCCACCTGGTTCCACGGGTAGATGGACATAATGACGAACAGCGTCCCCACATAGAACACCAGAATACGCATTGGCACTGAGTTGATGGCGCGCGGAATGGATTTCTCCGGGTCTTTCGCTTCCCCGGCGGTAATGCCGATAATCTCGATCCCGCCGTAGGCAAACATGACCATCTGCAGCGACATCACCATACCGAGCCAGCCATTGCTGAAGAAGCCGCCGTTGCTCCAGAGGTTATGGATCCCCGTTGGCTGACCGCCGTTGCCGATACCCCAGATGATGATCCCGAAGCCCGCGATAATCATGATGATAATGGTGGCAACTTTGAAGAAGGAGAACCAGAACTCCAGTTCACCGAACACCTTCACGCTCATCAGGTTGACGGCACAGATGATCAGCACCACGCTCAGCACCCAGATCCAGTGCGGAACCGCGGGGAACCAGACGCCATGTAGATGCCAAAGGCGGTAACGTCGGCAATAGCCACAATCAGAATTTCGAAGCAGTAGGTCCAGCCGGTGATGAAGCCCGCCAGCGGGCCTAAGTTTTCCTGCGCATAGCGCGAGAACGAACTGGCAGACGGATTGTGAACCGACATCTCCCCGAGGCGCGCATGATGATATACGCGGCCACGCCACCGATGATGTAAGCCAGCAGAACGCTGGGACCGGCCATTTTAATGGCATCTGCCGAGCCATAAAAAAGACCGGTACCGATAGCGGATCCCAGCGCCATAAAGCGAATGTGGCGGGTGCTGAGTCCACGTTTGAGTTTGTTAGTGCTTTCCATTTAAATCTTGCCATTCAACTCGAAAAAAACAAAAAACCACGGGGCCTTAAGCCCCGTGGTTAAACAGTTTGTTGCCGTTGATTAATGGGCGTTCGATGCGACCTGACGCCCTGCAGCACGATCCCAGATAATAGCCAGAACCAGTGCAACAACGGTAGGCATCAACCAGGCCAGGCCTTGCTCGGACAGCGGCAGACGCTGTGTCCAGGCTGGCAGTATTTGCGCAAAGGCGGATGCTTTAATCCCGTCAAGGATACCAAAAATCAGGCTGATAAACATGGCTGGCGCAATAATTCGCGACGAGTTGTTCCACCACGGGCGGGTGAAGCTCAGCACCACCAGCACGATACACGGCGGATAGATGGCCGTCAGCACCGGGATAGAGACCTGAATCAGGTGGCTCAGACCGAGGTTTGACACCGCCATGGAGAAGATGCCCAGGATAAAGACCAGCGTACGGTAAGAGAGCGGCAGATACTGAGCAAAGAACTCAGCGCAGGCGCAGGTCAGCCCCACGGCGGTGACAAGGCACGCCAGGAAAATCAGTACCGCCAGCAGCAGGCTACCCGCACCACCAAAGGTGTGCTGTACGTAAGCATGGAGGATCGCCGCGCCGTTGGCATTTTGATTGACCAGTATGGCGCTATCTGAGCCAGGCGGAACAGCGCCAGGTACAGCAGCGTCAGCCCTACACCGGCCATCAGGCCAGCCCAGATGGTGTAGCGAGTCAGCAGACGCGCTTCGGTTACGCCGCGGGAACGTGCGGCATTCACGATAACAATACCAAACACCATTGCGCCCAGCGTATCCATCGTCAGGTAGCCGTTTACAAAGCCATTGGAGAACGCAGCGTTTTTATAGGCGTCCATCGCATCGCTAATCGGGCCTGCGGGCCAGACGATGGCCGCAACCGCCAGCACAATCAGCGCCACGATTTTCAGCGGAGCCAGGAAGTTACCCACGGTATCCAGCAGCTTGCCCGGATAGAGGGAAACCAGAATCACAATCGCGAAGTAGATCAGGCTGTAGATAAACAGCGGCATCGCGCCATCGCCAGTGAGCGGGGCAATCCCCACTTCGAAGGATACGGTCGCGGTACGCGGGGTCGCAAACAGCGGCCAACGGCCAGATAGCAGACGGTCGCCAGCAGAATGCCGGCCACTTTGCCAATCGGGGTGCTGAGGCTATCAACGCCACCACCGACTTTCGCCAGCGCGACGACGGTCAGTACCGGCAGACCCACAGCAGTAATCAGGAAACCAAACGCAGCGGTCCAGACGTGTTCACCCGCCTGTAAGCCAACCATTGGAGGGAAAATGATGTTGCCTGCGCCAACGAACAGCGCAAATGTCATAAAGCCCAGCGCGATGATGTCACGCGATTTTAAGTGATGGGTCATAAAACCTTACTGCCTGTGGATGTGGTGTTGAAAACATTGAGATTTTCGCTATCTCTGAGGGACGATACAGCGGAAAATTTGCTCAATTTCAGCGGGATATGCTCCCGTCCTGGCGTGGAGAAGAATAGTTTTTCGATTTACCACGCAAATACAGTCGGTATGACAGTATCTGGGGCGCAATTTAAACGCTTATAATGTTTAAAGGCAAGATGGGATCGTGAAACCAGAACAATATGCCAGCATCAAAAATCAGACCAGCACAATACGCTAATTATAAGAAAAACCCATGGCTAATCATGCGAACAAAAAACAGCCAGCCGTATAATATTCAGCCGCGTTTCGCTTGACTGCAAAGCAAACGGGCCAGCAAAACGCTGGCCCGTGGAAAGGTAAAGTGACACGCCTGTCGTCAGGCGATCTTTTTGGCAATTAATCGTTCCGGGATAACGAAACTGAAGCGGGTTCCCTTACCCAGCGTGCTTTGAATATCGAGACGGCTTTCATGGTGATTCACCGCGTGTTTCACAATAGCCAGCCCCAGACCGCTGCCGCCGGTCTGCCGTGAGCGCGCTTTATCCACCCGATAGAAGCGCTCAGTCAGACGCGGGATGTGTTCAGGTGCGATCCCCGGCCCGTTATCCTCTACGCTGAACTCAGCGCCCGTTGGCGTGTGCTGCCAGCGCACCACGATATCCGTCCCCGCTGGCGTATGATTCACCGCGTTATACACCAGATTGGAAATGGCGCTGCGCAGCTCATCTTCGCTGCCAAGCACCTTGAGCGTGTTGTCGACCTCGAAGGTCAGCTGATGCATTTTATGGCTTAACGTCTGCGCTTCGCGCTCCACCACCCGCAGCATCATCGGCACATCAATGGTGTCATTCAATGCCAGCGAGGGGCGGCCTCAATTTTCGAGAGCGTCAGCAGCTGTTTCACCAGCCCTTCCATACGGTGCGTTTGTTCACGCATCGTATGCAACGCTTTCTCGCGCGGCGCGCCTTCCAGCGTTTGCTCCTGCATCATCTCCAGGTACCCCTGAAGCACCGTCAGCGGAGTGCGTAATTCGTGGCTGACGTTGGCAAAGAAGTTGCGTCGCGCCCCTTCCAGCTGGTGCATCTGGGTGACATCACGGGCAACCATCAGCCACTGCTGGTCGCTGTAAGGCATCACACGGATTTCCAGATGGCGCCCATTATTGAGCTTCAGGTTGTGGGGGCGGGTAAAATCACGCTTTTTCAGGTACAGCGTGAACTCGGGATAACGCAGAAGGTTGAGGATGTTCTGGCCATTATCGTCCGGCCAGCGCAGGCCCAGCAGCTGTTGCGCGAGGCCGTTACACCAGAAGATCGTCCCTTCTTCGGTCGTCAGAATGACAGCATCCGGCAGCGACTCAGCGCCGCTACGGAAGCGTTTGATCAGGCTTCCCAGCTCCCGACGACGCTTTTTGTTACGCATCTGCATCTGGTGCAGACCGTACAGCAGCGGCTCCCAGCTTCCGCTTCCCGGCGGAGGCGTCATACTTCGGTCAACCCACAGCCACCACGAGAGGCGCAGCAGGTTCCAGAAATGCCAGATCAGAAGCCCGGTAACCGACGCCAGCAGAAACCACGGCAAATATCCAAGAAAGGCCCCCAGAATGAAGGCCGGAATACAGCATAAGATCAGTTCAAAGACGAGCCTTTTCCATGACAGACGTTCCAGCACGCGTCACACTCCTGTCATTGTTCAGAAACGGGTTGAAAAACGATAACCCGTGCCGCGGACCGTCTGCACCATGCGATCGTGGCCGCTCAGTTCCAGCGCTTTTCGCAGGCGGCGGATATGTACGTCAACCGTCCGGTCTTCGACATACACGTTAGTTCCCCAGACGTTATTCAGCAACTGTTCGCGGCTGTATACGCGCTCCGGGTGAGTCATAAAGAAATGCAGAAGTTTAAATTCGGTAGGCCCATATCGAGGGGATTTTCACCGGTCATGACGCGGTGTGAGGTAGGGTCAAGGCTCAGTCCCTGCATCTCAATCACCTCTTCCACCGCCATCGGTGAAATGCGGCGCATCACGGCTTTAATGCGGGCAACCAGCTCTTTCGGTGAGAACGGTTTGGTAATGTAATCGTCCGCCCCCGTTTCCAGACCGCGTACGCGATCCTCTTCTTCACCGCGCGCCGTGAGCATCACAACCGGTATGTCGCGGGTTAGCGCTTCACGTTTCAGGTGTTTGATAAACTGCAGCCCGGAGCCGCCAGGCAACATCCAGTCGAGCAGAATCAGATCGGGCCAGGGTTCATTCAGCTGGTTCACCGCGCTGTCATAATCTTCCGCCTCAACCGGCTGGAAGCCATTTTGCTCGAGCACGAAGCACACCATTTCACGAATCGGAGCTTCATCTTCTACGACCAGAATACGTCTCGCCATACTTTGCCCTGTTTTATCTTATTTAAGTTACAAGTTTGTAATGCGGCGTCATTATGCGTCAGATTTATGACAGATTTATGAAAAACAGTACCACTATAAAGGGCAAACTGTTGTTTTATTACAGCGGTTATTTTCTGTTCCCTGACAGTTTATAATCCTGCTTTCTCTTTTTCGCCACGGATCAGCAATGCGCATACTACACACCTCTGACTGGCATCTGGGTCAAAATTTTTACAGCAAAAGCCGGGCGGCTGAACACGAAGCGTTCCTGAACTGGCTGCTGGATACGGCCCGCTCTCATGAGGTGGACGCCATTATTGTGGCGGGTGACATCTTCGATACCGGCTCGCCCCCCAGCTATGCGCGCGAGTTATATAACCGTTTTGTCGTCAATCTGCAGCAAACGGGCTGTCATCTGGTGATTGTTGCCGGCAACCATGATTCCGTCGCAACGTTAAATGAATCCCGCGATATTCTGGCGTTTCTCAATACTACCGTGGTGGCCAGCGCAGGACATGCGCCGCAGATCCTGAAAAAGCGCGACGGGACGCCGGGTGCGGTACTGTGTCCGATCCCATTTTTACGCCCGCGCGATATTGTCCAAAGCCAGGCGGGGCTTTCCGGCGCAGAAAAACAGCAGCATTTGCTGCAGGCCATCACCGACTATTACCACCAGCAGCATGCCCAGGCCTGTGCCCTTCGCGGCGACCAGGCGATTCCGGTGATTGCCACCGGGCACCTCACCACCGTTGGGGCCAGCAAAAGCGACGCGGTGCGTGACATTTATATTGGCACGCTGGATGCTTTCCCGGCACAAAACTTCCCGCCCGCGGAGTATATTGCCCTCGGGCATATCCACCGGGCGCAGGTTATCGGCGGCTGCGAGCACATTCGCTACTGCGGCTCGCCCATCTCGCTGAGTTTTGATGAGACCGGCAAAGCCAAAAGTGTCCATCTGGTGAGCTTTAGCGACGGCAAGCTCAGCGCCGTTGACACGCTGGAAGTGCCCGTCACCCAGCCGCTGGCGGTGCTGAAAGGCGATCTGGACGCCATCACCGCCCAGTTGAACAGTGGCGCGGCGTGGAACAAAACCCGCCGGTCTGGCTGGATATTGAGATCGCCAGCGCGACTACCTGCATGATGTACAGCGTAAAATTCAGGTACTCACGGAAGACCTGCCGGTAGAGGTGCTGCTGGTGCGCCGCAGCCGCGAGCAGCGCGAGAAAATTCTGCTCGGCGCTCAGCGCGAAACGCTCAGCGAACTCAGGGTGGAAGAGGTCTTTGAACGCCGGCTCTCCCACGAGGAGATTGACGACGCGAAACGCGCACGGCTGAACGAGCTGTTTACGCACACCCTGCATGCCCTGAACGATGAGGAAGAAAACGCATGAAAATCCTCAGCCTGCGTCTGAAAAATCTCAACTCACTGAAGGGTGAGTGGAAAATCGATTTTACCGCGGAGCCGTTTGCCAGCAACGGACTGTTTGCGATTACCGGGGCTACCGGCGCAGGGAAAACGACCCTGCTCGACGCCATTTGTCTGGCGCTGTATCACGAAACGCCGCGTCTGCAGAAAGTCTCCCAGGCACAAAACGATTTGATGACGCGCGACACGGCCGAATGCCTTGCCGAAGTTGAGTTTGAAGTCAAAGGTATTGCCTATCGCGCTTTCTGGAGTCAGAACCGCGCGCGAAATCAGCCCGACGGTAATCTTCAGGCCCCACGCGTCGAGCTGGCACGCTGTGAGGACGGTAAAATTCTGGCCGACAAAGTGTCGGATAAACTGGAACAAACGGCCGCCCTCACCGGGCTGGATTATGGCCGTTTTACCCGCTCAATGCTGCTCTCTCAGGGGCAATTTGCCGCCTTCCTCAATGCCAGACCTTCCGACCGCGCCGAACTGCTGGAAGAACTGACCGGAACCGAGATCTACGGTCAGATTTCCGCCATGGTGTTTGAGAAACACAAAGCCGCACGTAACGCCCTTGAGGTGTATGAAGCACAGGCTGCAGGCGTCGTGTTGTTGAGTGAAGAGCAACAGCAGCAGTTACAGCAAAGTTTGCAGGCACTTACTGACGAAGAAAAAACGCTGCTGGCGCAACAGCAGAATCAACAGAAAGATTTTCAGTGGCTTACGCGCAATGACGAGCTTATACGCGAGCAGCAGCGCGTTGCCACCTTGCAGCAACAGGCGCAACAGGCACTGACCGACTGCGCCCGAGCTCGGCAACGCTCCAGCTTGCTCACCCCGCCGCCCAGCTGCGTCCACTGTGGGACAGCCAGCAAGAGCAAACCACCCGGCTGGGGCAAACGAAGCAACGCATTGTTGAAGTAAATGCTCGCTTACAAGCAAAAACCGCGCTGCGCTCGCGTATCCGTAATACGGCCCAGCGTAGCCATGCACAACTGCAGACCGACCTTACGGCGCTGGCACAGTGCTGGCAGAGCACGAGCGGTATCGTCAGTGGGGTCAGGAGATAGCAGGCTGGCGCGCCCATTTTGCACAGCTGAATCGCGATAAACATCAGATCGCCACGCTTTCCACGCGCATTGCTGAATTACGCCAGAAGCTGGCAGAGATGCCGGAAAACGCCCTGACGCTCACGGCTGACGAGGTCAGCGTGGCGATGGAGCAACAGGCTCAGTCACGGACTTTCCGCCAGCGGCTGATGTCGCTTCAGGCCCGTTATCTGCCGCTGCAACAACGTCTGCGCCAGAACGGTGAAAGCCTGCAGAAAGCCCAGGCAGAGCAGGTAAAACTCAATGAAACGCTGACGCTGCGTCGCCAGCAGTACAAAGAGAAAAACCAACATTATCTGGATCTTGAAACGCTCTGCAGACAGGAAGAGAAGATTAAAAGTCTGGAGGCAGAGCGTGCGCAGCTGCAGGCGGGACAGCCCTGTCCGCTGTGCGGCTCAACCTCGCACCCGGCGGTCACTGCCTATCAGGCGCTGGAGCTGAGTGCCAACCAGCAGCGTCGCGACCAGTTAGCCAAAGAGGTCGCTGCGCTTAAAGAGGAAGGATTGTTAGTTCTCGGCCAGGTGAATGCCCTGACCCGGCAGATCCAGCGTGAGACAGACGACGCTCAGACGCTCTCTCAGGAGGAGCAAGCGCTCACTAAAGAGTGGCAATCGGTTTGCGCGTCCCTGAATATCACTCTGAATATTCAGGAAGATATTGCCCCGTGGATGAACGAACAAGAGCAGTATGAGCGTCAGCTTTACCAGCTGAGCCAGCCGTCTGACGCTGCAGCAACAGCTGAATGAACAGGACGCGCAGGCGCGTCAGTATCAACAGCAGTTGACGGCCACAGCGCCAGGCGCTGGAAACAACCCTGCGTTCACGCTGTCACTCAACGTCCCGGAGGAAGGCACCAGAGGCTGCCTGGCTGAACGAACGTGAAACCGAGTTCGCACAGTGGCAGGAAAAACAGACTCAGCATGGCGTCATGCAGGAGCGCATGACGGCTCTGATGCCGCTGCTCGACACCCTGCCCGCCACAAACGACACAGAAACCGAACCGGCCATTCCTGATAACTGGCGCGAAACGCACGACGAATGCGTTTCTCTTCAGAGCCAGCTTGCCACATTGCAACAGCAGGAGAACCTTGAAAGCGAGCGGCTGCAGCACGCCACGACGCATTTTACCGCCGCATTGACCGCAAGCTGCTTCGCCGATCGGGAGGCCTTTCTGGCTGCACTGCTTGATGAAGAGACTATCCGCCGTCTTGAACACCGTAAGCAGACCCTGGAAAACCAGCTTCAGCAGGCAACCGCGCTGTTCGCACAGGCAAACCAGCAGCTGCAGGCTCATCAGACGCAGCGACCGGAAGGCTGGAACTCGACGCGCCAACTGCAGTTGCAGCTACAGCAACTCGGGCAACAGCTTCGGGAGAACACCACTCATCAGGGTGAGATCCGCCAGCAGCTTAAACAGGACAGCGATAACCGTCAGCACCAGCTGGCGCTCATGCAGCATATTGAAGAGGCCGCGCGGCTGGCCGATGACTGGAGCTATCTGAATTCGCTGATAGGTTCCAGCACAGGTGACAAGTTCCGTAAGTTTGCCCAGGGGCTCACGCTGGATAATCTGGTCTGGCTTGCCAACCAGCAGCTAAATCGCCTGCACGGGCGCTATTTGCTGCAGCGCAAGGTCAGCGATGCGCTGGAACTCGAAGTGGTGGATACCTGGCAGGCGGACGCGGTGCGCGATACCCGTACCCTCTCCGGCGGCGAAAGCTTCCTTGTTAGCCTGGCACTGGCGCTGGCGCTTTCCGATCTGGTGAGCCACAAGACACGCATCGATTCGCTGTTCCTGGATGAAGGCTTCGGCACGCTCGACAGCGAAACGCTGGATACCGCCCTGGATGCGCTCGACGCGCTGAACGCCACCGGGAAAACCATTGGCGTGATTAGCCACGTCGAGGCGATGAAAGAGCGGATCCCGGTGCAGATCAAAGTGAAGAAGATTAACGGGCTGGGGTATAGCAAGCTGGATAAGGTGTTTGCGGTGGAGTGAGGGTGCCTTGCATGAGGCCCCTCATCCCGCCCCTCTCACGCATGGAGAGGGAGAATGGCTATAGCGGCCAGAGCCACGCGGCGCCGCGCACGCCGCTGGAGTCCCCGTGCACCGCTTTGCGGATCGGGGTTTCACACTCGCCGCCGAAGACCCACTGCTTCACCAGATTCGGTACCGTGGCATATAAACGGTCGACATTGCTCATCCCGCCGCCGAGCACAATCACGTCAGGGTCAAGGATATTCACCACGTGCGCCAGGGATTTCGCCAGCCGCATTTCATAGCGGCTGAGAGCCAGCTCAGCTACCGGATCGTGTTCCCCGACCCGGCGCATAATCTCGTTCCCCTTGAGTGGCTGGCCACTCAGGCGGTGATAATCGGTGGCAAAACCGGTGCCGGAGATAAACGTCTCAATACAGCCCTGCTTGCCGCAATAGCACGGCACCTCGGCGCGGTATTTAAGTTCATCGTCATCCATCCACGGCAGGGGGTTATGTCCCACTCGCCCGCCGTACCGTTGCCGCCAATATGAGCGCGCCCGCCCAGGGCCACGCCTGCGCCACAGCCGGTCCCGATAATGACCGCAAAGACGGTCTGGGCCCCTGCGGCGGCACCGTCAATGGCTTCGGAGACGGCCAGACAGTTGGCGTCATTTGCCAGACGCACTTCCCGGTTCAGGCGCTGACTTAAATCTTTATCAAAAGGCTGACCGTTGAGCCAGGTGGAGTTGGCGTTTTTAACCACCCCGGTATAGGGCGAGATTGAGCCCGGGATCCCCATCCCAACGGTGCCGGTCTGCCCTGTCGCCTGCTCAGCCATGTCGACCAGCCGGGCAATCGTCTCGATAGTCTGGTGATAATCATCGCGCGGCGTAGGCAGACGGTGGCGGAACAGTTGCTCCCCCTGCTCGCTCAGTGCGATGACTTCTGTTTTGGTGCCGCCCAAATCAATCCCAATACGCACAAGACACTCCTCATTATTTTGATTATCAACAGAGTAGAAGCCCGCTTCCCGATTAGCAATGCAAGCGATGCGACAATTCGTTATCATGCCCGCTGATTTAACGACAAGGCCGTGGAAATTATCATGCTGTGGTTCAAAAATTTGATGGTTTACCGTCTCAGCCGCGACGTTTCGCTGCGTGCAGAAGAGATGGAAAAACAGTTAGCCGCTTATAGCTTTTCCCCTTGCGGTAGCCAGGATATGGCAAAAACCGGTTGGTTCCTCCAATGGGTTCACAAAGCGATGCATTGACCCACGCCAGCAGCACGGTCAAATCATCGTCTGCGCCCGCAAAGAAGAAAAATTCTGCCCACGCCGGTGGTCAAGCAGGCGCTCGAAGCGAAAATTTTCAAGCTTGAAGCCGAACAGGGTCGCAAGCTGAAAAAAACCGAAAAAGATTCGCTGAAAGACGAAGTTCTTCACTCTCTGCTGCCGCGCGCCTTTAGCCGTTTCAGCCAGACAATGATGTGGATCGATACCGTTAACGGGCTGATCATGGTGGACTGCGCCAGCGCCAAAAAAGCGGAAGATACGCTGGCCCTGCTGCGCAAAAGCATCGGATCGTTACCGGTCGTTCCGCTGGCGCTGGAAACGCCGATTGAACTGACCCTGACCGAATGGGTGCGCAGCGGTACAGCAGCCCAGGGCTTCCAGATCCTTGATGAAGCCGAGCTCAAAGCCCTGCTCGAAGATGGCGGCGTGATCCGCGCGAAAAAGCAGGATCTGGTGAGCGACGAGATCGCCGTACACATTGAAGCGGGCAAAGTGGTAACCAAACTGGCACTCGACTGGCAGCAGCGTATTCAGTTTGTGATGTGCGATGACGGCTCGGTGAAGCGTCTGAAATTCTGCGATGAACTGCGCGATCAGAACGAAGATATCGATCGTGAAGATTACGCCCAGCGCTTTGACGCGGACTTTATCCTGATGACCGGAGAGCTGGCAGCGTTAATTCAGAATCTGGTAGAAGGCCTCGGCGGCGAAGCGCAGCGGTAATGCCTGCAGTGACCCTCTCCCGACAGGGAGAGGGTATAAAACGTTTTATTTCAGGTAGCGGCACAGATAAGAGGTCGGTTCAGCAACCTGCAGATGGAATTCGCTGTGGCCAGGGACGTTGAACGCTTGTCCGGCAGAGTAAACTTTCCATTCTGTTTCCCCCGGCAGTAAGACGTTGAGCGCACCGCTGATCACCGTCATCTCTTCAGCTTCGGCTGTACCAAAGGTGTATTCCCCTTCAGCCATAACGCCGACACTGGCGCGGCCAGTGCTGCTGCTGGTAAAACCAATGGATTTCACTTTACCGGAAAAGTATTCGTTACTTTGAAGCATGAACTGGCCCTTATATTTTTAGATAAAAATTCACTATAGGGGCCATGATCATCACCTGTCACGCAAAATCATTAGATCAACAGCTCTGCGGCCAGCCGGGCCATCAGAACATTAGACAACAGCACCGGGACATCCAGCGCCTTTTGCAGTAAATCACGGTGGTGCTGGTGGAATCCAAGGCAGTCCAGAATCAACACATCGGCCCCTCTCTCCAGCAGTTCCCGTCCTGCCTCAATCAGCGCAGCCTCGCTATCCCAGAAGGGATTGGCCAGCGCATACAAAGGCATTTTTTCGAGTACGTGCCATTTTGCCGTCTGGTTGTCCATGAGCTCTTCAATGGGAACAATGACCCCCACCTGATGCCCGTCAACAATGGAGGCCACCAGCGGCGGAATGATCCGCATCGGCTCCAGCAAAATCGCATTACGCGCGATGAGTCCCTTAACAGGTGCAGTACTCATCAGTAAAATAACGTCATAGCCTTGATTGTCGAGCACTTCTATTACGCTCTGCAGCGAGCGCTCGATTTTCTGACGCGAAACATGCGCCAGTTTACCGTCACTTAATAACGTCGCCAGGGGATCCTCCCCCGCCTCTACAGCGTAGTCTTCCATGACCTCTTCCCGACTCATCTTCCCCAGCAGGCTTAGATGCGTTATCTGTTGTTCAGATACATGCTCGGTTAAGAGCGGTAACACTTCGCTTACAGGGACCACACCAATAGTGAGGATCGCCAACGTCGCCTTCATCTTCATCGCCTTCCATTACCGCTAAATCTTTCACACAGGTACAGGCTCACTACGCTGCACAGTTCGTTTTTTCAACAAAACAGCACCAAGCGTAGCAGGTGATCCCCATCGCGAAATGTAAAGATCGCCTGCCCGTTACGGAGTTACCTGTAATAACTAAATATTAACCCCTGCTTAACATTTGCGATGAGTAAAAAGTGTGATTCAGGCACGGTATTTAGCCCTTTAGGAATTCATTCACGACTTATCAGGATCTTCGTAGCGCCGTTTGGCATCCAGCGCTTCCTGTTCAGTTTCATGTTCACTGATCAGAGAGTCTGGTTTGGGGTGATCGGCACGCAGCTGATACCAGGTGACGGTTTGATCGCCATTGCCTTTTTCAACGGTAACGATGCGTGCTTCACGTGGATAGGGAGGTCTGGTTGGCATAGCTCATCCTTTTTTTATGTCTGAGCTATAAGTATAGACGCCGCTTAGCTGGCGCAAGCCAAACGCAGGGCGGTAATAATCTGAATTACCACGTCCTCGGGTGAAGCGGAAGCATCCACAACGTGGTGTGCCGCTTCGCGGTATAACGCATCGCGTTCGGCCAGCACTTCGCTCACCTCTTCGCTGAGCGGCCGGGAGGTCAGCGCAGGACGTTGTCCCTCTTCCGGAAATGCTTCCAGCCGCCCTACCAGGGCCGAAACGGGTGCGCTGAGGTAGATGACAATCCCTTTTTCGCGCATAAAGCGACGGTTACACTCGGCGAGAACAATGCCGCCACCGGTTGCGATAACAGCAGACGGCGTGGTGACCGCCTTCAGCGCGGCCGTTTCACGGGCGCGAAAGCTCTCCCACCCCTCTTGCTCAACGATTTCCGCGATGCTTTCCCGGCTTCGGTTTGCAGCCAGTGGTCGGTATCAACAAACTGACGATCGCACACGCGTGCCAGTTCCAGGCCAACGGTGGTTTTCCCAACAGCCGCGGGGCCAACTAAAAGATGGGTTGGGTCATAACCAGGTGTTCCCCTTGATGCCGGATGGCCGAAGAGCGTAAAGAAATAATTGCAGAAGATGTTGCGTTTACTTTACTGCAAAGCGGTACGGGATGACAACCCTGCGGAGGCCATACTGTACCACAAAGTGACAATGGTTATCATTACGCAGTGCGACGCTTGACTTCGAGCAGCCACTTATCAAGCTCTGCGGCGAACTGCTGGCGATCGCGCTGGGACAGGCTGTCTGGCCCGCCGGTTTGCACGCCGCTGGCGCGAAGCGTATCCATAAATCACGCATGGTGAGTCTTTCACGAATGGTCGCCGGCGAATAACGCTCCCCTCTCGGGTTCAGCGCCGCCGCTCCCTTTTCAATTACTTCCGCGGCCAGCGGGATATCCGCCGTGATCACCAGATCCTCGGGCTACACAGACGCACAATCTCGTTATCCGCCACGTCAAAGCCAGCCGGAACCCGCAACGCGCGAATAAATCGGGAAGGCGGTACGCGAATATTCTGGTTCGCCACCAGCGTAAGCGGCATCTGCACGCGCTCGGCCGCGCGGAATAAAATCTCTTTAATCACATTCGGACACGCGTCCGCATCAACCCAAATCGCCATATTGTCTCCCCATAATGATTCTGCCGACTATTGTCGCCTGCATTTCGTTGTTAAGCTATCAATCAGAGAAAACAACGCATAATGACGGAGAATCGTGATGGATAAGAAAATCGGGTTTATCGGCTGCGGTAACATGGGCAAAGCCATCCTGGGTGGCCTGATCGCCAGCGGACAGGTGCTGCCGGGTCAGATTTGGGTCTACACCCCATCACCGGACAACGTCGCCGCGTTACGCGATCGGTACGGGATCAACGCAGCCGAAAGCGCCCAGGAAGTGGCTCAGGTAGCCGATATTGTCTTTGGCGCCGTCAAGCCGAACATCATGATCAAAGTGCTGAGCGACATCACCACCAGCCTGAACAAAGAGACACTGGTCGTATCGATTGCCGCGGCGTCACGCTCGATCAGCTGGCGCGCGCGCTGGGTCATGACCGTAAAATCGTACGCGCTATGCCGAATACCCCGTCACTGGTCAACGCCGCATGACCTCCGTCACGCCTAACGCGCTGGTGACGTCGGAAGACGTGGCGGATGTCCTGAACATCTTCCGCTGCTTCGGTGAAGCGGAAGTCATTGCCGAATCCATGATCCATCCGGTAGTGGGAGTGAGCGGTTCAGCGCCTGCGTATGTCTTTATGTTTTTAGAAGCGATGGCCGACGCCGCGGTGCTTGGCGGTATGCCACGAGCGCAGGCGTATAAATTCGCTGCACAGGCCGTGATGGGCTCTGCCAAAATGGTGCTGGAGACCGGTAAGCATCCGGGTGAACTGAAAGATATGGTCTGCTCGCCTGGCGGAACCACTATCGAGGCGGTGCGGGTGCTGGAAGAACGCGGCTTCCGTTCGGCCGTTATTGAAGCGATGACAAAATGCATGGAAAAATCAGAGAAACTGAGTAAATCCTGATTATCTGCTCCGGACGTCAGGCGGCCACCTCGGTGCGGCCGCGTCCGGCATTTTTGGCCTTATACAGCGCCACATCGGCCGCTTTTAACCACTCCCGATAGTGCCCGAACTGCGGTCCCCAGGGCGCGACACCGACGCTAATACGCAGAGATTCCTTGGGCGCACACGGTAACGACAGCGTTTCCAGCCTCTCATGTACGCGTGACATCACGGCGATGGCACTGTCAGCCGCCGTCCGGGACATGATCACCGCAAACTCATCCCCGCCAAAACGGCCTATCGCATCCCCGGAACGCACCGTTAGCTGCAGTTGCCGCGTCAGGGCAATGATCGCTTCATCACCCACATCGTGGCCCCAGGTGTCATTGATATTCTTAAAATGATCGATATCGATAAGCAAATCGTGGCGGTGCAGTGGTTGCGGCGACAGTGTTCAAATTCATTTCTCAGCAGCACTTCCCAGTGCCGGCGATTAAAGACGCCGGTCATGCCGTCGCGAGTACTCATCAGCTCCAGCCGCCGTTTATGCTCTGCAAGCCTGATGGCAGTACGATGGCTGAGCCAGGCAAAAAGCATCGGATATAACACCAGCACGGGAAGCGTTAAGCCCCATGCCAGAGGCTCCGGGTTAAAGACAGCCACCCGGCCCACGACGGGGAGCGTCACCAGGGAAGACAGAAGGGTTAACATGATGCCGGTAAAAAACAGCCGACAGCCGCCGGCCCCCATCATGTTCATTCCCACCATCATCAGCAGCGCTGCCGTAGGTAGCGCATTGATCCCCATCATGCCGATCCAAAGCCCGGCAATAATGGCATCAATCTTCAGATTAAAGCGTTCCTGCTGATGAGGAGAAGCAGCACGGCAGGACCACTGCCAGGCGAAATGGGGCCAGACAAATGCCCACCCCACCAGGAACAACCACCAGACGCCGGATACAGAAAAGGTGACCAGCACGCCAGAGAGGGGGAAGAACATCGCTGCCAGTCCGACAACACGCGCCAGCCGGGCTCGCCGGGCAAACGGGATCCCGGTACGGTGGGGGTCATCCTGAGAAAGGGTCATATTCCACTCTTCCCGAATGCGCTTTATATTGTAATAAGATTCATCATTCATCATTTTTGGGAATATTCTGAAATATTTCCCAAATTATAGAGAGGGGGCTTACGGGGAAAGTATGAAATTTCGGGTGAGCCGCCGGGGCCACTCACCCGATAGGACTACACGTTTTTCTTCAGACAGGCACTCATGAACTTGCTGCGATCGTCGCCTTTCAGGGACTGTTCGGTCGCTTTCGCATTACACTCGCGCATTTTTTGCTGCTGCGGCGTCAGGCTTTTCTCACCCGGTTTCGCGGCACCGTTTTTGAGGCAACCGCTCATGTAGGTCTTACGGGCATCGCCCTTCAGGCTCTGTGCGGTCGCTGTTGATTACAGGTGGTCATGCGTTGCTGCTGCGGCGTTAATGTTTTCTCTTCCGCGTTCGCCGATGAGATCAGGAACAGACCCGAGAGCAGAGTAACCAGTAATGTTGTTTTCATTGCACCATCCTTTTGTGAACATTCACTGTAAGTCTGGTTCGTGACAGGAAAAAACCACCCGGCAGATGTGATTTCCGCCGGGCTTTTATTATTTCAGCCCTAAAGCCGCTTTCATGGTGTAGAACAGATCCGTTTGATCGGTCAGCCCTACCACGTTTGCCGCATGCGGACCGTATGCTGCGATGCGCAGCTGGGTTCCGGTATGCTCCATGGACTCTTCTTCAGAGTTGCCATAACTCAACACCATCACCGCGCCGTCTTTGGTGTTCAGCGCCTGCGTCAGGCCCGGTGCTTTGGTATCCGCTGGGATGATCTGGCTGGCGTGCGCATGGTCTGCGGTAACAACCACCAGGGTGTTGCCGTCTTTCTTCGCGAACTCAAGTGCCTTCTGCACTGCTTCGTCCAGATCGACCGTCTCGCCAATCTGACCGCACGGGTTAGCCGCATGATCCTGTTTATCGATCGACGCGCCTTCCACCTGCAGGAAGAAGCCCTTTTCACTCTTGCTCAGCAGTGAGATCGCTTTATCGGTCATCGCCGCCAGCGTCGGGATGCTGTCGGTACGTTTTGGGTTTGGCGTACAGGTTACGGCAGGTTTATCAATGTTGCCGTGGTAGGACGCTTTTGGCCCTTCCAGCGCACCGGCATATTGCCATCAGAGAAAAGACCCAGCAGCGGTTTATCCTGCTTGCTTCGGTAATCGCCGCCAGAGAAGATGCATCACTCACCAGCTGATAGCCGCGAGCCTGCGCCTGCTCACGCAGCGTTTTGCCCTGCCATTCGCCCGCCGTTGCGGTTTCCGCGAAGGTTTTCGCCCCGCCGCCCAGCGTCACGTCAGGACGTGCGTTCAACAGTTGTTCCGTAATCGAGCCTTTGCCGCCCTTTTCCAGCGCGTTAGTCGGGCATTTTTCGCTGGTCACAGACGGGCCGTAGCATTTACGCGAGGTGACATGCGCCACCAGCGCCGCTGGCGTTGCATCCTGAAGTTCAGCCGTAGAGACGTTGCCGGTAGCCAGTCCCGCCGCTTTAGCCATCTCCAGAATGGTCTGGTGATCTTTTTCGTGAATATCCACACCCAGCGCACCATTATAGGTTTTCACACCGGTGGACCACGCCGTGGCAGAGGCAGCAGAATCCGTCACGTAATCGGGTTTACCGGTTTTTTTATCCAGCGCGTAATGGTATATTGTCCGGTGAGAGGCAGTGCGTCGATACCTTTAAAAAAGCCGCCCGCGCCTTCGGCATAATTTCGTGCTGCCGTTATTTCGGAATCGCCCATCCCGTCGCCAATCAGCAGAATAATGTTTTTAGCGGGTTTCTCATTCAGCGAAGCGCGAATGGCGGCGGTTTGATCTTCAGTCAACCGGCGCGCGCCGCCTGGCTGGGTGATATCCCCTTTGGCCGCACGATTATCCAGCACGCTGGTATTGTGATTGTCGGCATAAATAGCGGGTGACATTAACAGGGGAAGTAATGCGATGAAAAGTGCGCTCTGTTTCAATTTATTTTCTCCATGTACAAATACATAAAAAATAAAACAGAGCGACTATAGGCATCCTGCATGACAATTCTATGACACGCAGTCAGGTTCCGTGATGGTTTAGTTGCGAGGATGCCTTAACAGCTTTTTTACGTACTGGCGGAGCATTTCAGCATCCTCAACCGGCACCTGGGAATCGGGTCTGACGCTTTCCAGCGCGCCTTCAACGTTCTCAATCAACGTCTGTTGTTCGTTTTTCGCCATTTGTCGCAGCAGCGCGGTAACCACAATTTCCAGCGCTTCAACCTGGGCGACCAACTCTTTTGACTCTTCTTCCTTTTGTGCAAGCTTGACCAACAACTCAGCAATGAGATTTTTCATGGTGCTATTTCCTTATCCGTTTTGTCTGAACTTAGCATTCTGAATCCATTATGCAAAGAGAAGAAATTTATTATGTTATGCAAAAGTGATGCGGCAGGAAAAATAGATTCCTCGCGGCTTTCAGCGAAACGTTTTTCTATAAAAAACGCCGCATTTAGTTATATAAAAATGCGGCGACCATAAGAATATATAATACATCTGCGAAACGGTTATCGCGCCGACTTCGCCTCTGCCATTTGTCTGCGGCGACGCAGTGCAATAGCCAGTTGAATAATATTTATCAGCACCACAATGGCGGTAGCAGCAAATACCCAACGGAAACCGGCCATTGCCGAAACAGCGGCTCCCATAAGCGGACCGGCAACGTTACCTAAATACATAAACGACTGGTTATAGCCAAAAATACGGCCCGTTACCTGGTCACTGGAATATTTCACCAGCAATGTTTGCACCGCGGGTAACATCGCACCATCGGCAAGCCAGCAGAAACCGCAGCACGCCAAGCTGAAGCGGAGAAGTGACAAACGACATTGCGAAAAAGAGCACCACCGCAAAAATCAGCGTGGCCATCAGGATACGCGCCGTGCCGATCCTGTCGCCCAGTTTTCCAAGGCGTGGCGCCGAAATGAGGCTGATACGCCCGGGACGGCGGCAATCATCCCGCTGAGGAAAGCAATATTATTGCTGTCTGGCTCCATCGACTTAATAAACAGCGCCAGAATCGGGCCGACCGAACCGTTGCAAAGCTGGATCACCATGGTGGTCACAAACAGGCTGATCATCAGGCCCGGATAGGGCAGCGAGGCGAAAACGGCCTTGCCGCTCAGGCGTTCAGCTTTGCTGATGACGGGGCGTCCTCCCTCTTTAATGAGGAAGAGCGTGACCAGAAAACTGACCACCAGCAGGATGGCCGTAATGATAAACACCGCGCGCAACCCTACATGATCGGCGAGGAAGCCCCTAGCAGCGGGCCGCCAATGACCCCGCTTATCTGAGCAGTAGAGAGCGTACTCAGCGCCCAGCCGCTGCGTTCACGGGGCACCTGCGAGGCCACCAGCGCCATGGCATTCGGAATATACCGGACGTCAGCCCCATCACCGCTCGCAGGAAAAAGAGCTGCCATACGTTAGTGGCAAAGGCCTGCAGCAGAATGCTATCGCCATCCCCAGCGATGCGCGCAGCAGCATCAGCTTGCGCCCTTTGCGGTCGGCCAGACTGCCCCACATCGGCGAGACGATGGCAGAGACCAGAAACGTGACGCTGAACGTCAGACCTGACCACATGGAGAGCGCTTCATGGGAGGTAACGCCCAGCTGCGACACGTACAGCGGCAGGAAGGGCAATATCTGGCTGATGGCCAGCCCGGTAAAGAAGCACCCGAACCAGACCGAGATGAGATTTACTTTCCAGGATTCCATAAAAGAAATAGTCTTCATTTTTAGGCGAATTCGCCGACAGATTAGCAAGTTACGCGTTATGACGTCGCACCAGAGATGCGCCCTTGCCGACTTTGGTGTTTTATCTTCCCAGTCATCATATTTGTGAAATAAGTCACAAATCATCCATTTTCTGACGGAATATTATGCTTCAGCGGCAGAGACCGAAACCGCGCATCCCCAGGTGAAAGTGGCTGGCATGGGCAGCGTTATACTCTGGCCCCAGGCTGTTGCCGTAATAGCTGCAGCTCGCCGCCAGCATGCCTTTCAGCCATGGCTGCGTTTTTGTCGCCTTCCAGCCGTTTTGTACCGTGACCCTCTCACCGTTTGCCAGCCCAAACGCCGTGATATCCAGCGCCTCTGCCGTAGCATGTTCACTGCGTCGCGCGTCGGGGCGATGGTAAATGTTGCGGCAGGCAAAGCTGCCGAGATGCTCAATACGCGTCAGCTCACTTCCCGTATAGCGTCTGGTGAGTGGCCGGGCTTGCTGACTGATAAACAAGGCAGAACTGAGCGCCAGCGGGCAACTCGCAAGGAAACTGCTGTTCAGGCTGACCGGACCGAAGTTGCGTACCCGGACGACGTTACGGAGTGGACACTCCCCACCGCTGTCTGCAACCGGTTGTGTGCGGATAAGCGCGCGTTGATTGGCCTGCGATAACAGACTCGTGCACGCCTGGGGCGTTAAGTTCCGAAGCTTATACTGGGTAATGCGGCCTGGCGGGTCGTCGAGATGTAGGGCGAGAAAGGGTTGTAGTAAGACGGCAACCAGCGATACCCCACCGTTGCGACAGCCGCAATAATGAAAACGGTCAGCAGAGTTTTTCCTTTCACGCTCCCCCCTTAACATTCCCCAAAACATTATGGCAGAGGCCGCGAAACCCGCTGGGCATCGTGGTATGTTATTGGTTTTTCGTCAGACTGGAAGAGAGTGAGATGGCAAAGCAGCGCGTAGGTATTGTCTTTGGGGGAAAATCAGCGGAGCACGAGGTTTCATTGCAATCGGCCAAAAATATCGTCGATGCAATCGATAAAAGCCGTTTCGACGTGGTGCTGCTGGGCATAGATAAACAGGGGCAGTGGCATGTCAACGATGCCAGCCAGTATCTGTTAAATGCTGACGATCCGGCGCATATCGCCCTCAATCCTTCTGCAATCAGCGTCGCGACCGTACCCGGCGTGGTGCAAGGGCAACTCATCGACGCCGGTAATGCGCAGTCTCTTGCCCAGATTGACGTGGTCTTCCCTATCGTTCATGGCACCCTTGGCGAAGATGGTTCGCTGCAGGGGATGCTGCGCATGGCCAACCTGCCGTTTGTCGGTTCTGATGTGCTGGGTTCCGCTGCCTGCATGGATAAAGACGTCACCAAGCGCCTGCTGCGTGATGCGGGGCTGAATATTGCGCCGTTTGTCACCCTCACCCGCGCCAACCGTGACCAACACAGCTTCGCTCAGATTTCCGGTCAGCTGGGCCTGCCGCTGTTTGTGAAACCCGCAAACCAGGGTTCTTCCGTCGGGGTCAGCAAGGTGACAAGCGAAGCGCAGTTCACGCAAGCGGTCAGCCTGGCGTTTGAGTTTGACCATAAAGTGGTGGTTGAGCAGGGCATCAAAGGCCGCGAAATTGAGTGCGCCGTGCTGGGCAACGATTTCCCACAGGCAAGCACCTGCGGTGAAGTGGTGTTAAACAGTGATTTCTACTCTTACGACACCAAATACATTGATGATAAAGGCGCCCAGGTTGTTGTGCCTGCGAATATCGATCCGGCAATCAACGATAAGATCCGCGCGATCGCGATTAACGCTTATCAGACGCTCGGCTGCAGCGGCATGGCGCGCGTGGATGTGTTCCTGACGCCTGAAAACGAGGTGGTGATTAATGAAATCAACACCCTGCCGGGCTTCACCAACATCAGCATGTATCCCAAGCTGTGGCAGGCCAGCGGCTTAGCTACTCAGCACTCATCACCCGCCTGATTGAACTGGCGCTGGAGCGTCATGCTGCGGACAACGCCCTGAAAAGCTCCGTAAACGGTTAATCGGGACTCTTCGCCGTTTCCGTCTCATCCGCTGTCGTCTCTTCAGGACGACGGCGGATAATCATCCCCGCCAGCCAGAAGCTGATAACCCAGGTCACCAGACCCACGGCATACGTTTGCCACCCTTTTGCTTCAAATCCCAACAGCCCCACGACACCGTTAAGAATAAAGATCAGCCCAATAGCAAAGGCGTAGTAATGCCAGTCACGGCGTAGTTTGGAAGTGAGCTTCATGACAACTCCGGCAGGAAAAAAAGATATCCTCTCACAGATTTATGACGAGGTCTGTGGCTGATGCGGAAATTCTGAAACACGCTGTTGTTTCAATTAAGTTAAGAAATTGTGATGCGCTGCAGAATTCGACAATCCAGGAGAATTCCTTAGGGTAAATTAACACGATTCTGATATTGACAAATGCTATGACCTGTCAAACTCACCTTGTAAGACGCATATAAAACAGAGTGATTTATCGGGAGGTCGTGATGGCTGACTTTACATTGTCGAAACCGATTTTTGGCGGTAAACAACCAAAACCTCCACGGCGGGTAATATCGCTTATGCCCTGTTTGTCTTGTTCTGTTTCTGGGCGGGTTCGCAGCTACTCAATATGCTGGTTCATGCACCAGGAGTCTATGAACACCTGATGCAGGTGCAGGATAACGGACGCCCGCGAGTGGAAATTGGCTTTGGCGTAAGCACCTGTTTGGCCTCATTCCTTTCCTCGCAGGGTGTATGATTTTAGGCGTTGTGGCATTAGTACTGCGTTTTCGCCGTCGCTTTTAAAGCCCCATACAGCGAGCCCGGCGGTCATCCACGCGTTTTGCGAACCAGGCGGTTGTCAGGTTACGCGTGATCTTCGGGCTTTCCAGCTGAATACCCGGCAGGATTGCCCTCGGTAACGTTTTCCCACTTTTCTGCTCTGCAAGCGTAAAGACTTTCTTGTACAGATCGGTTTTCTCAAACGCCAGACTATCGCCTTTCTCAAGCTGATGGCGAATGTCGCTCTCACTCATGCCAAGCCTGTTCGATAATTTCCGCACCGCCCGCTCCGTGGTGCAGCCTCGCTGCTGCCGTAGGCAATAAGATCGCCATCCAGTGCCAGCTTCACGCCGCTCGCGCGGCTGACCGCATTCTGAAATGCCGCGTTACGACTGGCATACCAGCCCGCGTTAAAGTCCGCAAAGCGGTACAGCGGCTCACTGTAATTCGCCGGATAGTTCAGCAGATGATAAGTGCCGAACCACAGGCCGCCACGCAGGGAGAAGACCTCCTGACGCACCGTACCGTCGATTTTCCACGGGTAGCCGTCGGTATGCTTTTCCGCAAAGGCAATGCTGACCTGCATCGGCCCGCCGGTGTGTACCGGGTTAAGTGAACCAAACAGTGTCTGCCCCATCGGCACCATGCTGATGAAATCATCAAAGATGGCGCTGAGCTGTTTCTCGGTTTTTACCGTGTCCAGCCGTTCGCTGTAGCTTTTTCCATTTGGCGAGGTGATTTTAAACGCGGTATGCACGAGAAATACCGGGATATGCATCGATTCCGCACGGCGGTCGATCTCTTTCCAGGCTATTTTGTTCAGACCCGGCACGACCGGGTCTGACTGGTACATTGACTCCTGCTGCACCACCGCCAGTACCGAGCAGATATTCTCCTCGGTAGGGGCAATCTTCTGGCTTTCAAAGGTTTTTGCCAGCGCATCCGCCCATGCATTTCTATCTTTCACGCTGGCGGGCATTTTTTGCCGCACAACGCTTGCCACATCAACAGGCTTCTCCCCTTCTTTAAGCGGAGCGGCCCCTTTTTCGGCACATCCTACCAGCACCAGAGCGGCCAGTAAGGACAACGGTAACGCACGCGGTACGGCAAAGGTCATAGCAACTCCCTGTATTAGCTAAATGTATTGGTGACTTCCTGCAGTTCCTGGCCGTCCAGCTCACGCTCAAAGCTGCGTAAACGTTTATAGATGGACATCAGTTCCACCAGCGTGGTCCAGGAGCTGATCAGATACTGGAATGAGCCACGCACCTGACCAAAAACGTTTGTTATCTGGGTCATCAGACCGAGCGTAATCGTACCCGCAACGATGGACGGGAACAGCAGGAACAAACCGAAAACGTTATCGACCTGCAGATACAAAATGCGCGCAATATTGAAATACATATAGTGGAAGTAGAGACGGAAGTAGTTGCGACGCACGGCACAAAACAGCTCACGTACGGTTGGTGGCGAGGCACGATTAGCATCATCTTCACCGTAGACCAGCTCTTTACGATAAGCCGCTTCCACGCGTTGATTTTTAAACTCCAGCCCCGGCAGCTTAATCCCGACCACCGCCAGCAGCCCCGTCCCCATCAGAGACCAGACAATCGCCGCAATCACCAGCCCATACGGCAGATGACCGACAAGAGGCAGATCCGGCACGTGAGCCGAGAGCGTCACCAGCACCGGCAGGAAGGCAATCAACGTCATGATGCGTTGATAAAGCTGACGCCCATGTCTTCAAGGGTGGAGGCAAAACGCATGGTGTCTTCCTGCACACGCTGTGCTGCACCTTCGATATGACGCAGGTGTTGCCAGTGCGCCATATAGTGTTCGTTCATCGCGGTACGCCAGCGGAAAACGTAGTGGCTGACGAAGAAGTTGTTCATCACCCCGATCACCACCGCAATCAATGCGATACCGAGAAAAATGCCCACCTCATGGTAAAACTGGTTAATGGTTACCTTATGCGGCGAACTCAGCGCGGTCTGGATAAGGTCGTAGAACGGGGCATACCAGGCGTTTACTGCCACCCCCACTTCCACCAGGAACCAGGTCACAAAGATAATCAGCGAGGTTCCCAGAATCGACCAGTATTGCCAGCGGTGCGGCGCATAGACAAACCAGAACAGGCAAACAGGCCAACGCATACCATGTAGTAGGCGTAAAACAGCAAATAGCTAAGCGACCAGAAGCGAGCGGCGCTGATCGGGACGTCACCCGTTGCGCCCGTAATGCGGGCCAGCCACGCCCCGCCGCCAGCCTGCCAGAAAATGACAGCGATCAGTGCCCAAATAAATGCCGACAGGAAAAAAGGCCCCGGCTTTGGGAAAAAAGACTTAAACATAATGCATCCTTCTTGTTGTTATGGCTGTTGCTGTGCTCAACACATCACCACACGAAAATCTCGCCTGAGCCAGACGGCGCAGGCAAAAAGGTCAGACCCGAGGGTTAATTATTAGTTCGCTTTCCAGTTTTCGAGAATTGTTTCGGTGCGTTTCACCGCGAGAGGATTGGCCGGCGCAATAAAGTCACGCCAGACGTCGTTGTAATGGTTAATCAGAATCGGCGCGTCGGCTGCCGGACGATTAGCCGTGGTATGGGCATCTTCCGCCACGGTAATGTGATAGCCACGGCTGACCCCATTTTTGATGGTCGCATCGACACAGTAATCGGTGGCACAGCCGCAGATGACAAACTCGCGAATACCTTGCTCGCGCAGCACCGCTTCAAGTGCGGTGTTATAAAATGCATCGCAGGCAGTCTTGGTGACGTAAAGCGCGTCAGCGGGCTGATGGAGTTCAGGGAGCAGCGCAAACCCTTCGCTCCCCTCTTCCAGACCGCCTTCACCGGTATGCTGAATAAAAATCACCCGTTCGGCGGCCTGCGTGAGCTGATTGATAAGCGAAACACATTTTTCGCGCTGGTAACGCGGCGTTGCAAACACCCCTTGCTGCATATCGACAACCATAACCACACGCTTCACTGACATATCGTTCTCCGCAAGATTGAGTGACACTGGCCTCTATCATACGGCCGATGTCACAAAATGGGAGACTGGTCGCCAGGAAATTATGCTTATTTACCCATGGTTACGTTTTTCTCGCTATCGTTATGCAATTCGGGGCATTGCACCGTGCGCTTTAGTAGTATAAATACCCATTACTTTTCTCATTCAATTCATGGATGCTTTTCGTTGAAACGTTGTCTGCTCTCTTTTGCCGCGCTGTGTGCGGTGAGCTTCTCCACCGCCCAGGCAGCTCAGCCGCTGACGGCCCCCGTTTTGGCTTCAGATATTGCCGATCGCTACGCGAACCTTATCTATTACGGCAGTGGCGCGACCGGGATGGCGATGGTGGTCATCGACGGCAACCAGCGCGTATTTCGCAGCTTTGGCGAACGCGACCGGGAAATAACGTTCACCCGCAGCTGGATTCCGTGATCCGCATTGCGTCCTTAACCAAGCTGATGACCAGCGAAATGCTGGTGAAATTACTCGATCAGGGCGTGGTCAAGCTCGACGATCCGCTCAGCAAATATGCGCCGCCAGGCGCACGCGTTCCAACCTATCAGGGCACGCCCATCACGCTGGTAAACCTTGCCACCCATACCAGCGCGCTGCCTCGCGAACAACCCGGCGGCGCGGCGCACCGTGACGTTTTTGTCTGGCCAACGCGCGAACAGCGCTGGAACTACCTGAGCACCGCCACGCTGAAATCGGCACCGGGTTCACAGGCATCTTACTCAAACCTGGCATTTGACCTGCTGGCAGATGCGCTCTCGACGGCAGCAGGCAAACCTTACCCGCAGCTCTTTGAAGAGCAGATAACGCGCCCGCTCGGCATGAAGGACACCACCTTTACCCCTTCTCCGGATCAGTGCCGACGCCTGATGGTGGCAGAGAAAGGCGCAAGCCCGTGTAATAACACCCTGGCAGCCATCGGCAGTGGCGGGGTCTATTCAACGCCAGGCGACATGATGCGCTGGATGCAGCAGTTCCTCTCATCAGATTTCTATGCGCGCAGTCACCAGGCCGATCGCATGCAGACCCTGATTTACCAGCGTAGCCAGTTGCACCGCGTGATCGGCATGGACGTACCGGGTAAAGCCGACGCGCTGGGCATGGGCTGGGTCTATATGGCACCCAAAAATGGCCGACCGGGCATTATTCAGAAAACCGGTGGCGGCGGTGGATTCATCACCTATATGGCGATGATCCCGCAGTCCAACGTGGGCGCGTTTGTGGTCGTCACCCGCTCTCCAAATACGCGTTTCGTCAATATGAGCGATGGCATCAATAACCTGGTGGCTGAGCTGAGCGCCAATAAAGCCCAGGTGCTCACCGCCTCCATCCAGCCTTAATATTCCGTGGGCAAACGGTTGATACTGACCAGTTTGCCCCGGCTCATATTGATGTAGTTGCCTTGTCGCAAAGCGGCGAGCACTTCGGCAACGACAGAGCGTGAAATACGCGTGCTTTGCTGTATATGATTCATCACACCAATTTTTGAACGCAACGTTTCATCCCACTCGGCCATATTCAGCAGCATTGCGCGGATCTGGTGATAGGAGTTATTTCCCACCAGCTGCCTGTCGCGTTTGCCAGAATGTAATTTATCCAGGATAACCAGCAAAACGCGTCTTTCCAGAGCGAATGCTGTTGAATGAGTTGACGGGTGGTCGCCGCGGGCAAATAAAAACCGGTGCAGGCCGTTTTGGCAGTGACTCTGTATTCCTGACTGTGATTGATCACTACGCAGACAGGCCAAAAATAAAAGGGGCTGACGCAATGCCAACCAGCAGATCGTCTGAATGACGATAAACTTCAATAACGCCGGTCTGGAATACGTAGGTACAAGGCTCACTCCCCTTGCCCGAGGTAATTAATTGCTGTGGAGCAGATTTAAACGGGGTACTGGCTGCTATCAAACATGCTTCGAGCCGGCTTAATTCAGAAAGTGGTTTCGCATTAACGTTCATGCAGACCTCAAGACATCCGTATTTGTCGGTTCACTATTATTTTTTATTGTCATCTATAAAAAGCGGGGGCTTATCCCCCGCTTTTATTTATTACCAGGTATATTTCACACCCAGATTTGCGCCCCAGTTCTGGTCAACGTCACCGCCGCCCAGATAAGTGGCATCAGTGTAAGCACTGAAGTTCTTCGTAAAGCTAAACTGGGTACCCAGACCAACCCGCACTGCGGAGCCTTTCACGCCATTATCAATGCTGTCACCGTTAACATCGGCATCGTTACCAGCGTCGTCATAGACATAAGCGAGTTTGAAGTAAGGCGTAAGTGCCTGGTCACCGCCGTAGTTAAAGGTGTAACCGGCATCCACGCCCGCTTCGTAACGCAGGCTGTCATAGGATTGACTATCCATGCGCATGTCGTTGCTGAGGCGATAGTCATCACCGGACTGGAACAGACCCGACACGGCCGCGTATGGCGTCACATAACCAGAGAGGTTTGGTTTCCAGTCATAGCCCAGTTTCAACCCAAAACCAACGGCGTCGGTGGTGGTGTTACCGTCAACATACTGACCATTGCTCATGGTCGCGGAGAGATCGTTGTTGAATCGGGTGTAGCTCAGGGAACTGTCGATGAACAGATCGTTCGCAAATTTCGCGGACGCGTACATCATTGCCGTCTGGCTGTCCTGATCCACCTGACCGGTGCGATCGCTGATATCGCCTTTGGCGAAACCTGCCGCACCACCGACGATCCACTTCGCATTATTACCGTCAATCAGGGTATCCAGACCAACCATGATACCGCTCACGTCCTGATCGTAGCTGATAACGCCATTATCGCCGTCGAAGTTGCCGCCAACGTAGCTTACCCATGCCCCGCCGTTATCCGCCAGGCCATGACGGCTGTTGGTCAGACGCGCGCTAACTGCATCCTGCTGCAGATTCCAGATGTTGGTGTTGGCAGACGGGATGCTCAGCGCCATGTTGGCATAATCGGTCAGCGCTTGCTGTTGCAGAACAACAGTGTCGCCTTTCTGCTGCGCCTGATAAGTATATGCGCCTAAATCGGCTTTATTTGCCGCAGTGAAGCTGGCGTGGGTCTCCGTGTTGTTGTCATAAACACGGATAATCTCCTGGCCTTTATAGTCAGCAACAGAGCCGGCGCCGGTGGCGTTGTCGATACGCACGGCGTAATTCCCTGCCACGTCACCATTCACGGCCAGATGGCCGTCAGCGTTGAGTGCCACAACGCCGTAGTCGTAATCGGCTTTGCTCATATCATTGGTGATATAGCGGGCGTTGTTCAGATCGCTGTTCAACACGTAATCACGGCTGGCCACGTTCAGCACGCCGCCATCCGTTAACACCATATTGTGCGTATCCACCTGGCCGAGGCCGAGAGACAGCTCCGCACCGTTGTCCACGGTAATGGTATTGGCATACAGCTCCGCGGTTTCCTCTGTCAGGGCCGCACGGCTGTCGCTGTCCAGATAGAGGCTGTCGGTTGCCACGGCACCCTTGTCACCGATGTTCAGAGATGAAGCATTGGACAGGGTGATGGAATCAGCCAGCAGGCCCGAGTTTTCAACATTGACCTGCGAATGATTATTCACCGTCAGCGTGTCGATGTTAGAGAGCTTACGGGTATCCCACTCAGAGCCGTTATCCAGCGTGACGTTGAACAGACCGCTCTGATAGACCGCTTCACCCGCGACATGTCCATTATTGTCGAACGTGGAATCCGGCCAGATGCTATCTGGAGAGAGGGTGCGCCAGTCAACGTCACTGTAGCCCTGGCCATACATCTGCGCGGTGCCGATAGCCTCAACGCTGGACTGCGCTGCGCCGACCCATTTGCTGCCATTGGTCAGCGTGACGTCCAGCTATCGGTGTCATCCCAGCCGTTGGTGGTTGGGTTGTATATACCGTCAGCCGTCGTATCGGTTGCCGGATCGCCGTTCGGGTAGAAGTTGTTATCGAAGGTACTGGAGAACAGGATATCGCCGGTGATCGTGGAGTGATCGAACGTGGCGGTGGTCTGCATCGCGTTGTCAGACGCACTGGCAGCAACAATCAGCGCCGCGTCGTCAGCCGCAGTGGCATTGGTTTCACCGTAATCGCTCGGCTTCGCGGTTTGACCATAGAACCGCTGGTGCCCAGGTCACTGTATGCGCCAGAGGTCAGCACCGAGTCTTTCACCAGCAGCGTGTCGGTAAAGACATTGCTGCTGTTCGCCACACCTTCCACACCGTCATACGGGGTATTATCCCGTTCCTGATACCCCTGAGTCAGGGTAATGCCGGCGATGTGAGAGTTATTCTGAATAACAATATCCGATTCCACATCCAGGGTAATTGCATTGCCCAGCGCATAGGTGTCCAGATAGTGCGTTTCCGTATTTTCCCCGTTCACAACGTCATACGCATAATGCTCGTAAGTATCATTGATCGTGGAGTTATCGACGGTCAGGCTAAAACGGTCGTATTGAGAATGGGTTGTGCCGTCCGTATCCACGCCATCAGCACATGACGCGGTCATGCATTCTGAGGTGATCATGCCATTAATGGTGCTGTTGGAAATGCTCAGCGCATTCGCCCGACCATTGATACCATCATCCAAATAATAGGTTGATATAACACCATTCACGGTGGATTTATTAATCACCGGATAAATATCACCATCGTGCGTCGCATCAGAGTAATCCCAGTCAGCGTAACCATAATACCAGGGTGCTGCTGCCGTATTATCATATCCGAAGGTATTATATGTCGTACCAGAAATATCCTTCGCATTGGCCTGAGAAGCGATAGCCAGGGTGCAGGCTAATGCAAGTTGTGATACAACCAGTTTCTTTTTCCATGTTTGCATTGGGTCATCCCTCCTCAGGGACGTAAGCAAGTTTGTCCATCTAACGATTTTGCAATACTTAATTGCGGAGGGAATTATGCATTTTCAATCTGAAAAGGTTCAATGAATCATTCCATTAAGCCCGCATTCAGACAAACAACATGAAAATAATGCAGCAGCGATACAACGCCATCAATAATCATTATAAAACAGTAAGTTAAAACGCCCCCTTATAAAGATAAAAAATATAATAAAAATAAATAGATCATTTTCAATGATATATTTACTTCATCATAGAAATAAAACCAATATTTCGAGAACAATTAACGCCAGTGGAAGGGTGTATATTATTGATCGCATAACGCGTTGGCATCGGGATTTTCCCCTCGACAAAATGCCCACTTTGGTAAAACACCTTCTTTCACTTTGAGGTACACTAACCCTCTTTGTTCCACAAACCTCAGGCATACCATGACCGATTTAATTGCTCGTCCCCGTCGCCTGCGCAAGTCACCCGCACTACGCGCTATGTTTGAAGAGACAACACTGACCTTAAACGATCTGGTGTTGCCGATTTTTGTTGAAGAAGAGATTGACGACTACAAGGCCATCGAAGCCATGCCTGGCGTGATGCGCATTCCTGAAAAACATCTGGCGCGTGAAATCGAACGTATCGCCAATGCAGGGATCCGCTCGGTGATGACCTTCGGCATCTCCCATCATACCGACGCCACCGGCAGCGATGCCTGGAAAGAGGACGGTCTGGTCGCCCGTATGTCGCGCATTTGCAAAGAGACCGTGCCGGAAATGGTCGTGATGTCCGACACCTGTTTCTGCGAATACACCTCTCACGGCCACTGCGGCGTGCTGTGCGATCACGGTGTGGATAACGATGCTACCCTGCTGAATCTTGGTAAGCAGGCGGTGGTTGCTGCCGCTGCGGGTGCTGATTTCATCGCGCCATCGGCTGCGATGGACGGGCAGGTGCAGGCTATCCGCCAGGCGCTGGATGCTGCCGGTTTTACCGACACGGCCATCATGTCCTACTCCACCAAATTTGCCTCATCTTTCTACGGCCCGTTCCGTGAAGCAGCCGGTACGGCGCTGAAAGGCGATCGTAAAACGTATCAGATGAACCCGCTCAACCGTCGGGAAGCTATCCGTGAATCCCTGCTCGATGAAGCCCAGGGCGCAGACGCTGATGGTGAAACCGGCGGGAGCCTATCTCGACATCCTGCGTGATATTCGCGAACGCACCTCGCTGCCGCTAGGCGCGTACCAGGTCAGCGGCGAGTACGCGATGATCAAATTCGCCGCCATAGCGGGTGCGATCGATGAAGAGAAAGTGATCCTGGAAAGCCTGGGTGCGATCAAACGCGCGGGTGCGGATCTGATCTTCAGCTACTTTGCGCTGGATCTGGCTGAGAAGAAAATTCTGCGCTAAGGCGCAACGGTGCCGGGGGGCGGTTTCGCCTGACCCGGCCAGCTCTCCCTGCCTCACGAAACTTCACCAAACTGCAATACAACCGACATCTCCCCCTTCTACTGTCATCGCAAGACGGCAGGAGGAGTGATCATGTTTAGTCTCGATAGCGTTCTCGATGACCTTTGGCCTCAGGCGAGGCCGGCACCCTGGCAAAAAAGTCTGTTAAAAAGGCTGTTTTACGAAGAAGAATTCCAGCAATTTGCCGCAGCACACCGCCACCTGAAAGGACTGGATATGGTGGAGCAAGTTCTGGAGCACCTTGATATTCTCTGCACCGTTTCCGCCCGCGATCTCGAACAAATCCCCGAACATGGCCCTCTGGTTATCATTGCCAACCACCCGACAGGTACTCTGGACGGGCTGGCGCTGATGTACGCCGTCTCGCGCGTGCGACGCGATGTCAAAGTCGTGACCAACCGGATGCTGACCCACCTGGAGCCGCTAAGCTCGCTGTTTATCCCGGTCGATAATATGGGCGGCAGGACGGCAAAAACGTCGCTGGTACAGATGGAACAACATCTGCAAAACGCGGGCGTGCTGATCTTCTTCCCGGCGGGTGAAGTTTCCCGGCCGACGCGAAAAGGCATTCGCGATAAAAAATGGCACTCGGGATTTATCAAACTCGCCACCAAACTGCGCGCCCCGCTGCTGCCGGTACATATTCAGGCGCACAACAGCCTCCTCTTTTATGCCAGCACGCTGGTGTCGCCGACGTTATCCATGCTGCTGCTGATGCAGCAGATGTTCCGCCGTCGCCATAGCCAGCTGCCGATTACAATCGGTCAGCAGATTGCCTGGAGTGACTGGTATAGCGCCACCCTTTCGTCGCGTGAGATGGCCGAAAAGTGCCGTCAGCACGTGATACGTCTTGGCAAGGGAGTGCCTGGCGTCTTTAAAACCCAGTGCGCCATTGCCCGTCCGGAAGACCGGGCTACGCTAAAACGCGAGCTGGCGCAGGCTGAATGTCTGGGCAAAACCGGCGATGGAAAATCCATCTATCTCTGGCAGCGTAACGGCAGGAAGAGGCGCCACTGCTACGCGAACTGGGCCGCCTGCGTGAGATTGCTTTTCGCGCGGTGGAAGAAGGGAGCGGTAAACGCCGGGACACTGACAGCTACGATGATGATTATCTGCATCTGATCTTATGGGACGATGAGGATCTGGAGATTGTCGGTGCGTATCGCTTTATGCCCACCGCCAGACAAGTGGAGCGTCGGGGGCCGGAAGGACTGTACAGCTACAGCCTGTTCCACTACGACGACAAAATGCAGGATGTGCTGGAGCACGGCATTGAGCTGGGGCGCAGCTTTATTCAGCCGCGCTACTGGGGACGCCGCGGTCTGGACTATCTGTGGTCAGGCATTGGTGCCTATCTGGCCGCTTATCCCCACTACCGCTATCTGTTTGGTCCGGTCTCGATATCCGGCGGCTTACCGCCTGCGCGCGGGATCTGCTGGTGGCGTTCTACCGCCTCTGGTTCCCGGCAAGCCATCCGCTCGCGGCGTCACGCCAGCCCTACCCGGCATCGCTTCCGGACGTGCTGGCGCAGTTTGGCGGCGTGGATTATGTCGACGATCTGACGAAGCTAAAATCCCTGCTCGGCAATCTGGCTGCGGCATTCCGCCGCTCTACAAGCAGTATTCCGAGCTGTGCGAACCGGGTGGCGTACAGTTTATTGATTTCGGGAGCGACCCGGCATTCAACAACTGCGTTGATGGCCTGGTGCTGGTGGATTTGTGTTATCTGAAGGCGAATCGCTATCAGCGCTATATTGAGGCGCATTTGTAACCCTGCTTTCCCCTCTCCCGTCGGGAGAGGGTCAGGTGAAGGCATCAGCCCGCACGGTAAAACGGTTTATCCCCTAAAATCGTCGCCCGCTGCATAATCCGACGCTGCGGCAGATAATCCGCGTTCGCATAGTGTTGCGTCACGCGATTGTCCCAGATCGCCAGATCGTTCTCCTGCCAGCGCCAGCGCACCTGAAATTCCGGCCTGGTGATATGGGCAAACAGGAAGCTTAACAGCGCATCGCTCTCTTTTTCCGTCACGTCTACGATCCGCGTCGTAAAGCCTTCGTTCACAAATAACGCCTGCTTACCGGTCACCGGGTGCGTACGCACCACCGGATGCAGCAGCGGCGGATGTTTCGCGACCGCGTCCTGCCAGCGCAGATGTTCCTCTTCGCTTTTCCGGTACTTGTACTCCTGGAAGGATTTTTTGAAGTCATGTTCGGCCCGCAACCCGCTCAGCAGCGTCCGGAACGGCACGGACAGCGCCTCGAAGGCGGCGATACCGCTGGCCCACAGCGTATCTCCACCGGTGTCCGGCAACAGTTTCGCCGCCAGTATCGCCCCGGCAGGTGGCGTTTCGATAAACGTCACGTCGGTGTGCCAGTTGTCATTGTCCGGCGGATTATCGTTATGGGTATCCAGCACGATGATCTCCTCCACGCCTTCCGCATGGGGATAGACCGGGTGGATATGCAGATCGCCGAAGCGCAGAGCCAGCGCGCGCTGCTGCTGCGGGGTGATCGCCTGTTCGCGCAGGAACACCACCTGATGGCGCAGCACCGCGTGGTACAACTGCTCGAACTGGTTATCGCTCAGTGGACGGGTCACGTCCAGGCCGGAGACCTGCGCACCAATATATGGCCCCAGCGGGTGATGGTCAGACGTTCACTCATTGTATTTCTCCATGCCAGGGCGTCAGACGTCGCTGTAGCGCGCGCAGCCCCAGTTCTAATCCAAAGGCGATCACGGCGATCACCGCGATCCCTGCCAGCACGACGTCAGTCGCCAGAAACTCTCCCGCCGACTGCACCATAAACCCTAATCCGCGCGTGGCGGCGATCAGCTCAGCCGCCACCAGCGTTGACCAGCCCACCCCGAGACCAATGCGCAACCCGGTTAAAATCTCCGGCAGCGCGCCCGGTAAAATCCACAAAACAGCAGCACCTGAAGACGGCTGGCACCAAGCGACTGCGCCGCGCGGATACGCACCTGCTGTGCACTCTTCACCCCAGCCAATGCCGACATAGCAACCGGGGCAAAAATCGCCAGATAAATCAGCAAGATTTTCGAGGTTTCCCCGATGCCAAACCAGATCACCATCAGCGGCAGATAGGCCAGCGGTGGGACCGGACGGTATAGCTCAATCAGCGGATCGAGAATGCCGCGCACCGTCGGGCTCAGCCCCATCGCGATACCCACCGGGATGCCAATCACTACCGCCGCCAGCAGCGCCACCAGAATACGCGCCAGACTGGCACCTAAATGCTGCCAGAGCGTGGCATCCATAAAACCCTGCGGCCCGGCGATAGTGATGAGTTTCGCCAGCACCTGTCCCGGTGGCGGAAGGAACAACGGGCTTACCCACTGTTGCGCTGCCACCGCCCACCAGACTGCGAGCAATACCAGCAACGTGCCCGCACTCAGCGTGATCTGGCGAGAGAACGGCCAGCGTAACGCGAGACGAGGGCGGCGCGTTTTCTCACTGAAGACAATGCTCATGAGAATGCCTCCCGTTGTTCAAATACGCGGCTTAAAACATATTCGCGCTGTTCAATAAACAGCGGATCGGATTTGATACTGCGGACCGGTTCACCGGCCACATAGCGACGGGCAAAGCTGAGCGGCAACCGCTCCAGCACACGACCCGGCCCCGGCGAAAGCAACACCAGTTCGGTCGCCATAAACACCGCCTCTTCGATATCGTGGGTAATCAGCAGTACCTGCTTGCCCGTTTCGTGCCACAGGCGCAAAAGCAGCGTTTGCATCTGCTCACGGGTAAAGGCGTCCAGCGCACCAAACGGCTCATCCAGCAGCAACAGCTGTGGGTTTGCCGCCAGCGCGCGGGCAATCCCGACCCGTTGACGCTGGCCACCGGAAAGCTGCCAGATAAAACGTTTTTCAGCGCCCTCCAGCCCACCTTTTTAGCATCTCACGCGCGGTCGCCAGCCGTTGTTCACGGTGAATCCCCGCAAGCTGCAGGCCGAAGGCGACGTTTTCCTGCACGTTGCGCCACGGAAGCAGCCCTTCACTCTGAAAGACCACGCCGCGCTCTGCCCCCGGACCCTCGACCCGTTTCCCTTCCAGCTGGATGGTGCCATGCTGATACGGTACAAACCCGGCGATCAGATTCAGCAGCGTGGTTTTGCCGCACCCGGACGGACCCAGCACGACCAGCAATTCACCGCTGTCCAGCGTCAGGTTGATCTCCTCCAGCACAGGTTTACCGCCGTAATCAGCAGACAGATTTGTAATATTCAGCATCGTTTCCCCCTTATTTCACAAAGCGATCGGTCACGTACTGGCTGTAATCTGTCGCCACCGCAGGCACTTTGCCCTGCTCTTTCAGAAACGTAGCGGTATCGACAATCGCTTTATTGACCGGCCCATTGAGCTGCTGGACCTGTTGTGCAGGCGTGAGATAGGTATTGCCTTTCACCAGCCCGGCACGTCCGCTTCCGGAACGCCGCTCAGGCGCGACAGTTTTTCCAGATTGCCCGTCTCTTTCAGCCACGCATCGGGGTTGCTGAGATAAGGCTGTTGGGCGTCAATGGCGCTTTTAGCAAACGCCTTCACCACGTCAGGGTGTTTCTCCGCGAAGTCTTTACGCACGACCCACACGTCAAGCGTCGGCGCCCCCCACTGCCCCACCTGTTCGGAATCTGTCAGCACGGTGCCGTCTTTTTCCAGCGCATTCACGGCAGGTGCCCAGACGTAAGCACCGTCGATATCCCCACGCTGCCAGGCGGCAATAATTGCGGGTGGCTGCAGGTTGATGATCTGCACCTGGCCCGGCTTGATCCCCCAGTGTTTGAGCGCCGCCAGCAGGCTGTAATGGGTGGTGGAGATAAACGGCACGGCGATGCGCTTGCCAATCAGATCTTCCGGCCGGTGATGTTTTTCTTCACGACCAGGGCTTCAGAATTCCCGAGCTGTGACGCCAGCAGGAAAACCTCAACAGGCACCTGCTGGCTGGCAGCCACTGCCAGCGGGCTGGAACCGATATTGCCAATCTGCACATCGCCGGACGCTAATGCGCGCACGACGGCCGCCCCGCTGTCGAATTTACGCCAGTCCACCTTCGCGCCGCTTTCTTTGGCGAAGGTGTTATCCGCCTGCGCAACTTTTGCCGGTTCCGCAGAGGTTGATACGCGACGGTAACGTCTACCGCCTGTGCCTGAAATGCCCACAGCGCCAGCGCGCCGAGAAGTGTAATTCGCGATGAAATTGCCATTGTGACTGCTCCCCTTGTTGTTATGAGGGCAGTATTTCCGGCGCAGGAATTTTGATAAAGGAATAAAAAAGAATCGTTAATTCCGATTCGTTTTTAGAAAAAAAGTGGCAAAGGATAGTGAATTTTGTGGGGTTTATTCTGGCTCCCTCTCCCGACGGGAGAGGATGAAGTGAATGCATCAGACGACACACGGCATCAGCGCTGCGCCTTTAGCTCCGCAATGTCTTTGGGCGTGGTCCGGCAACATCCTCCAATCAACTTCGCCCCGGCCGCCAGCCACTGGGGTAAATAGCCCGCCAGCGTTTCGAAGGCTTCGCCATGGTGATGCCAGGTTTTGGTCACGGCGTCATAATGCTCCCCCGAATTCGGGTAGACCACCAGCGGCAGTGCGGTGAGGCTGTGAAGATGTTTCAGTGCCGCGGTGGTATTTTCCAGCGCGATACAGTTGATCCCCAGCGCCACAATTTGCGGATAGCGTTCCAGCGCAGAAATCACCTCGCGCAGCGGCGTGCCGTCGCTGAGGTGCTCGCTGTCACGCAGGGTAAACGAGAACCATCCCGGCCGGGGATACGTCGGCCAGAAGCGCCGCCAGCGCCTTGATTTCACGCAAAGGTATGCAAGCGTTTCGCAGGCCTAGCAGC